>Ga0210051_1000329_pt1 | contig 42079 bp, 27 predicted proteins | sample CryGey092014_all_FD_185464 | JGI IMG/M metagenome (GOLD analysis project Ga0210051, IMG submission 185464) | Groundwater microbial communities from aquifer - Crystal Geyser CG23_combo_of_CG06-09_8/20/14_all (SPAdes) (version 2) | ecosystem: Environmental > Aquatic > Deep subsurface > Groundwater...
GTGAGATTGTTTTAAAAGACGGCATCAGAGAATTATCTTTATTTACCACAGCCCAGAGATTAAGGCCGGGAAGATATCGGGTTATCTATGAGGAGATATCCAATGACAATATCCGCATTATTCACGAGGCAGGAATAACTAAGAAAGAAGTGAACAAAGATTCAGAGTGGGGCCCTATCCACCTTAAACTTATTTTGCCTGGCAGAGAAAAAGAATCTTCTGGCTTTCACATTGGTAATAAAATCCGGATTGTAATAAGAGAAGTCGAGGATCCTAATAGGATTATATATGCAAGCGCGCCAATGCAAATCCGTATCAGAAAGCCAACTATTCGGCAAAGCCCTTGGATTAGTAAGATTGCCGAAGAAATCTTTGACCGCGTCACTGCCTCAATGCTTCTTGCAGGTATTTTTACTGCCTTTAGCTGGTTACTTATACCTTATATGATATATTGTGGCTTAAGGTATAAACAAGTATTTTATAGAGACGTTTCCATATGGATTTACAAAAAAGGAAAGTTGGTGCGGGGTAGCATATATAAATTTATAACTTTAGACCCCAACGCCGATAATAAGCTTATCTTAAGTATCTTAGGAAGATTTATTCGCGCAATTGGCTTGGATGAACTCCCGCAGCTGGTATTGGTATTACAAGGGTATTGGTCTATTTTTGGCCCTCGCGCTCAACAGGCTAGAATACACAGGCTTTCTACCGGAGACTGGGTGGTGAGTAAGGATTCAAAGAAACGATATGCCAAAGGATGCAAGCCAGGTTTCTTAGGCACTATAATAGCGTTAATAGGCCGTGGCCCCATAAAACCGAGCTTGATTACGAAGATTGCTTATGACCAATTTGACCATGAGAATCGGTCTATAATTCTGGGCATTAGAATTATTTACCGCGTATTACTTGCCTTTATTTGTTTAGAAGGGGTTGAGAGATACAGCGGCTTTAGAGACTTAGAAATATTGGAGATGGAAGACTGGAAAGTAGGGCCTGGGGCTGTAGCTGCGCCGGACACTGAAGCCGCCGCGCCGCCAGCCGCGGACACTATAAGAGGATTTACCTCGCCATATTCTTCAACTTTTTCAGTAGATATAATCAGCCAAGAGATCGGGGCTTTGATAGGACTCTTAGAATCAGATAGAACATGGGGAAGCATTGTTTATGAGTTGAAAATCAAGTTAAATAAAGTCATTAGTGAGTTAAAGAGGCTAAAGAAAGACAGGGGAGATTTTGAGAAGCCATACGAATTAGCGCGTGTAATACTAGCTTTAATAAAAGATCACGGACATCGAGATGCAATTGCTCGCAAAAGACTCGCTGATTCATTAAGAGAATTAGCTAGCAAGTTTGCCCAAATATCATCTCCCACTGCTGATGAGAATAGGAGGTCCTTTCCGCTTCCAAAAGATGGTTCAGGTAGGGCCATTAGAGTGCTCATCTTTGACATGGGCCGTACTCTTTATACATCAAAAGAACTTACTCAAGCAACTGAAGAGATGTGTTATACGTTTGCATATGCAAAATTAGGTGGCAGGATTAGCAGGGATGAGATTATCGCAACCAGGAAGAGGTTGAACAGTATGAGTGGTATGTTGAGACAGTATCATTTAGATTTAAATGAATATTTTGATTATTTGGCTAAGAATCTTGAGCCTTCAGAATATCTAAATTCCAATCTAGCCTTGAGGATTTTTCTGGAAAACCTAAAAAGGCGATTTAAACTCGCGGTCGTTACCAACAATGGAACCGAGATCACCAGAAAGACACTGGCAGCTATTGGCATAGATGATCTTTTTGATTTCGTTATGACGCAGGAAATAGCCGGTAAGGGAAAACCTGATCCTCGAATGTTGCAATTAGTTTGCGAACATTTTAACATTCAGCCGCAAGAAGCAGTTTCCATCGGGGACCGTAAAGAAATAGATATCGATAGTGCTGCCCAAATTGGCATGCCAGGTATTTTAGTAACCGGGCCACAGGATTTTTTGGATAACTTAGAAGAGAAGCTGAAGCAAGCAATGCTGGAATCATCGATTTCTGAAACAGGCCCTCCTGACAATACTGGATTTCAGGGAATGGCCTTATTGACGGTTCCTCTGATGCTTGGCTTCAATATTAGTTCCTTAGATACCTCGCCCACTTGGTTGACAGCCACACTTCTTGCAATCGGGCTCATGGTGTCGATAATGGTAAGTAGAGCCTCAAATAGAGGTAAGCATTTCCTCAGAGAACCCGCCGCGCCGACGGCAACCGAGCCAGTTACAGCAGAACAAATTCTAAATCGGATTTTTAATAAGTCCCCAAGGAAAAAATATAAAATGCAAGGTAGAACATATGTGATCACCGATCCCTCTGACAGGCGTTATGTATATGTAGCTAAAAAGGCTCCTCAAGGAAGAATAGAAGAGGAGATTCTACGCCGGGAAGCACATATGATCCGTGAACTCCAGGCTAAGGGATTTCCAAAAGCCCCCCAGATTATTCCTGATGCTTCTGGGAATGAAGTGGTGAGATTCGGAGGCCTTGTCTTTTTAATTACCCGCACCAAGCGTGGTAAACGTAAGTATCTAACCGATTTGGCTAACTATCCAAGTAGGAATGGGAAAGAGAAGAATAAAAAGATTCTCTCCGCAGCAGCCCTGGCTAATATGCAGGATTTGAGCTGGTTATTCCTTCATGGGTATCTGCATAAATCACTAACCTCATTTTCGCACTGGAGTGGCTTAAGAGGCGGGTGGAGATGGGATTACGATCCGGATTTTGTAATTACTGGTACAATCCCTAATGTTGAATCTGGATTATTATATCCTAACCTGCGGATGATAGGAATTGACGATTTTGAACACGTAGTTTCCTTTGGAATGGAGGATGTGGAATCAGTGCTTGGACAGAATATTATTGAGTTCATTCCTTCAGTGGGATACGTGGGAATTAAGATTGGATTGAGTAATGAGGAAATCACGGAAATAATAATAAACAGTATCAAAGAATTTCATTCTGGATTTTATAAGGGCGAATTTCCTGAATCCTTCTTAAATGGCCTTGAGTCTTTCTTAGTTGATTATCGTAATGCTATTAAATTGAAATTGAAATTATTGAGAGAAACCTCTGTTTCTCTGAAGGAACTATTACCATTGCTCTTAGGGATTAGGGATTTATTAAAGCAATGCTATAAAGAAACAGAATTCTTCAAGCAATATGTTCCATATCCCTTCAAGTATTACGCAAATAATCAAGGAGAAGCAAGCCCTGGCATGAAGTCAAATCAGGACAGAGTGCCGCTCTGGCTTGGCCAGAGAATCGTAGAAGGGAAAAGTTGGGCGGGTGGTGTGGGGAGAGAATTCGGATATTCTGCTTTATTTATCTATGATTCTAAGACCGGAGCACTAATTGAGAAGATTTCTGTTTCTGGCACGATAAAGTCAGTTGCAATAGCTGGAAATCGCATCTTTGTTGTAACAGCTAATCCATCCGCCATACAGGTCTTTGATGAAGAAGGCGGTTACAGCGGAAATTTTTCATTCACACCGCAGAGTCCCTGGGGGGTCACTGTTCTTGATAAGCAGGTGTTTGTTTCAGATGAGCAAGAAGATAATATTTATGTCTACGATCTAAGAGGAAATTTAAAGGGTAATTTCGGTAGCGGCGGAATCGGGAAGGGGCAGCTAAAAGCTCCGCGATATTTGCTCAGATTTGGCAGGCATTTAATTGTAATTGAAAATGGCAACCGGCGTATCCAGGAGTTTGATGCAAACAGACAGTCCGTTAAGATTTGGGATGATACTGGTGGATTGAATTTAGCTATTGGGGCCATGGTGTTGATGGGTCAGTTATTTGTTATTGATGAGCAAGAAAATCACCAAAGACGCGTTTTGGTATTTAACAAGCAAGGTGCTTTGAAAAACATAATTGGAGCTAATGAGGAACTCAGGCTAAATGATGGTTCTTTGGTCCGTTTCATTGAACATCGGCCGGCATTGCCGTATATTCAGGTACTTAGGCCGGCAAAGAGAAATTTGGATTCGTCAGACACCTATGGAGTAAAAGACGATGGCAGATTAGAGATTGAAAAATCTTTAAATGAAGATGGGGCCTTAGAGGCAAGGGATATGGTTAGTAAATATGGAAAAGAGATACTTTCTGAAATCATCAAGTTCTATTTAGGCGGCGAAAAAGAGAAGGCAAGGCGAAAAATAAGGAATGAGTTTCCAGGTATAGATGCTTCCAAATTAATAGAAATTTTAAATGCTATAGGAATTGCTTATTCAGAAGATATAGAAAGAATCTTAGGGTTACTCACCCCTCTGATAACTTTAGAGGAAGTAAAAGAAGCAGGTATAACTTTTCTTTACGGATTGTGGCAGGAGAAGCTAAAGGAGAAAGTAGAAGGTTTATATACTTTATTAAAGTTATTAAAGATGAGAGAGAATTGGGAATTAATACTATTTTATCTTGATATAGAAGCGATTTCCGAAGCTTTAAATAGAGCTGAAAATCTTGAAGGTAGATTTAAAAGCGAAATAGATGCTGCAGAAGAGAAAATGAAGAAAGCATTCGAGAGTAAAAGGGATGATAAATCTTCCTTAATTGATTTAGTGGTTCGGATTGGTAGAGAGATTCGTGAAGTTTTGCCTTTATATCAAGAATATTGGAGAGAGCATATAGAGAGGAGTTGTGCAGGTATCCTGGATGCTGCTGAGAGAGTAAAAAATAAAGGCATGGCTGTAATCTTAGGTGCAGGCAGTTGTATGGATGTATCTCTATTGGAATTGGTAAGGGAATTTGAGAAGGTTGTATTGGTGGATTTAGATGAAGAAAGTATGATGGTAGCTAAAGAGAATCTGCGTTTAGAGTTGGCCTCAAGTGAGCTAAATTCAGAAGAAATAGAGATTTTACTATCCAGAATTGAAATAAAGAAATTAGATATTTCCTTAATTGTTATTAGATTATTAGATAAAGTCAGCGAGATAATTACCTCTTCTGAAGGATTAGATATAGCAAAAGAAAGACTAATTGGTTTATTCGATGAGGCTAAACCAGAGGGTCAATTGCCTTTTGCAGATGGAGAGGTCGATTTAATAGTCTCCTCTATGTTTATATCTCAGATGTTTTATTACTTTAATGAATTAATAAAGATTAAACTTAGAGATAAATTCGGAATAGATGAAGAAAATATTCAATGGTTGACTTCGGTTAATCTATTTAACTTAGATAAAATTTTATTACCCCATATAAGAGAATTAACGAGGATGCTTTCTTCTGGTGGGACCATATATCTTTCTTCCGATATTTCAAAAATATCCTGTTATGAAACTTCGGAAGGAGAAACAATAATTAGAAATATTTCTAATACGCTTCCCTTATTTCATCTACCAGAATTAATAGATGATAATTTAAGAATAGAAAACACTTATACTTGGAGGTGGAACTTTAAGCCACATCCAGAGTTAGGTGAGATGTTTGATGTAGAAGCTTTGATATTGGTGAAAGGACGATCAGCCAACCCAGGCCAAGGCGCCCAGCAAGAAGGAATTGTTCAAGGAATTCAAAGACTCATTTTAGGAAGCACATTCAATTTTATCGCCCTGCCGGTTATCCTGGGCGCGGGCTCTGTCTTGGGCAATGCATCAGCTATACTTTCCCAGCTCATGGCTTGGCTCGAGCTTCACCTGAATATCCCGCCGCCGTATATAGTTGTAGCTTTTGGATCCGTAGCACTTGCCTTCATTCTTACCCGCCCTAACTTCAACAAAAGCACTCTCTTGAATAATCGCCATTATAAATTAACACTTCTTGGCCTCGGCCTGGCTGCCGCTGTTATAGCCTATTCCGTGGCTGGCGGTGGCGCTTTTATTCAGTTCGCACCCTTTGTGTTAGAGGCAATACGAGATAGTAATACTGATAAGCCATTTACCTATCCTGCTGTAATACAGCTCAGTGATAAGGCACGGAGATTGAGGCTTTCTACCGAAAAAAAATTAGATATTATCCACAGGGCATTCGGCGGGAAAAAGGTTTTAGAAACTTTGCCTTATAAGTTAGAAATTGCGCTACAGCCAAAATGCCCTCAACCTATACAAATATATAAAAAAGACGGAAAGTACCAGTTAGTAGTAAATCCGCGCATATTACAGTTAGACCCTAAACAGCTAAGGGTTTTCTTTGAAGGCTATGCCCTTTATTATTTAGGGGGAGAAGAAGATGAAGGCAAGGTCTGGGCGCTGGCTATACGCTATCTTCTGGAACATAAACTTTTAATTGAACATATCCACTTATTAAATCAAAAAAGATTTAGAGTCAACGATAAATGGTGGGCTCAACTTAACGAGTCGGCTGGGCTTGTACCCCTGATTGAACTTTTGGATACTTTAGATAAACGCCAGACCCTAGAATTAATTAAAACATTAGAATGGCACCTCAAGAAGGATTTATCAGCCAGCACCGCTGCGGAATTAGCCTTGAGCTTGGCAGAAGCAGCAAGATTCAAGGTAGAATCAGAAGAGGGCAGGAGGCGCATCCGTCTCTATTTCCATAAGGAAAAATGTTGCGCCATTCCCTTCGGGGTTTCTCAGGAAATAATATCCCACAAGGTCAAGTTATTCATTGATAAGTCATATCGCGTGGTTGCCGCCGTTTTGCAAAAAGCCGGACAACAGCCGTTATTAATTACCGCACACGATGACAAACTTTTTATTGACAGCAAGCTCCTGTTAGATTCATCTGCTTACAGCGTAAATTTAGCAGAAAGCAGTTATCGCAGGGTGAGAGAATTTTTGGCCTCTTATTTTGAGTCTGCGGTGGAGGAAGGCCTTATCTATGCCAATGCCATACGTTTCCAGGTTATCCCTGATGATATGCTCAGGTTACTACCGTATGATACTCAAATCAAGGCGCGCGGCAGGATTGTCTATGGGGCAGGCGGCAGTAGCAATATCCAGTGGTTAGAATTTGTTGTTAGAACAGGGGCGCAGGAAGAGGTGATTTGCCGTGTAGATTTTGTCAAGAAGAGGGACAGTAGACATTATCTAGTTATAGATAATCAAGAAAAAACAATCATTCGCAAGGAGCATTTTCAGGTATTGTTATATAACTATAGCGAAACACTTTTAAATTACCTCTTTAAGGTTGTGCTTAAAACAGATACAAGAGATGCCTCTGGCGATATTTTTGTCGCCAGTTATTTTACGCCTGAGATGACCCACCAGATAAAGATTAATGGAATGCGGGTTGCTTTCGGCCTGACATGGGGCAGGCGAGCAGGATATCTTCGCGGCGAACTCAAAGGTAAGCCTTGGCAGGGCTTAGTCCTGCGCCGGATAATAATAGGCAATCATACAGTATATGCCCAGCTTATTTGGTTACCCACAAACGATAGACTGGCAGAGATATTTTATAGGCCTGAGTCCGGTTATCGGGTAGCGGTATTTGATGAAAAAGGCAGGGCCTATGAGAAAACCTTTGCAGCTTCCACTGCCTCCCTGAGCCTGAGAGCCGACCCGGAATTATCTCCTTTCTACCAAGTGCATATGAAGTCAGTTCTTGAAGGCGTCAAACCAAAGCGGCCTAACTGGGGGGAGGTATTTAACTGGAACGCCAAGACAGAACTAACACTTGCACCCGCAATAGATAATATAGTCAAGCTATATTTTATTATCATGTATAAGATTAACATCCGCAGATTTATAGAAGGATTCATGGGCGTTGATAGCGAAGGATTACAAGGATTGCTGGAATCCGACCATAGCCTCTTTGTCCCTGATTCAATGCGTAGCTTCGTAAAGCTCCATTTGAGCTCATTGAATAACTCTTTACAGGAATTAGAGGGAGAAATCGGGCGGGTAAAAGGGAAACTGGAGGTTAAATGCCAAGCCGCAGAAGACAAAAGTAAGGAAAAGTATGAATTAGCTATGGGTTGGCTCACAAAACTTACTGATACTGCGCGCGCTATACGAAACGGCATGCCGACAGAAGTTGACGGTGTTACGGAGCTTATGGAGAGGCTCTCTGGTAGTGCCTCTGTCGGAATATCCCATCCTCTCTTGGATTTTACGAGTTCATGGAGGGAAAAATTGGAGAAATTTCAGGTTTTTATGTCTTGGCTGTGGGTTCAGAATAATATCCAGTTGACGCCCCGTGACGATTTGGAGCCGGCAGGTTATACCGTAGGGATGGCTACAGGATTATCGGCTGAGTCTAATTCTTTGCCGCGTCCGCGGCCGACCGCTAGTAATTCTGGTTCGCATATGTATTCCCGGCCCATAACACAGATTTGGGTGGCATTACATTATATCAGGGAACCGCTTGTCGCAGCGGGATTCTTTATAGTGGGTATTGAAAACTGGTTTAGGGCATTTCTCTGTTATACTCTGGTATTTATCACGTCTCCGTCATACCATCTTGGCTATATTTTAGTTCCATTACTTTCTCCGGGTTTACTGCCATTTATCTTATTTTTAAGCCTTTTACTTCCTACGCATACTACAGAAAATCAGCATACAGAATCCAATGTGGGCGAAAGATTCTCTAATTTTGCATTTGGTGCAAACGATAGCCATGAAGGAGCGCATAGAAAGGGTGAGGATGAAGATGAGGCAATAGAGGCGGAGGCAGAATATTTTAGACAGTATTTCAAACAGTTAAGGAGAGGTAAAAAATAATACCTATATTCCGCCGCGCCGCAGGCCCAACAGGAAAATTGACTTGATCGGTATCTGAGGGAACAAGGTAAAATGTATTTAGCAGAGAAACTTATTTATGAATTAGGGTTTCAGGATACAAAAATATTTCCAGAATGAGGTAGAAAATACTTTAAAATGATTTTTAAATCGTTTTTTATCTATGGTAGTTATTATAGATATGTCGGAACTTATTGTGCTGCAAGGAGTTCAGAGAAAACGTTTTCAAGACGAAAAAGAATTTTTTCCTTGATTTATTTGGTAAAGAGGAGATAATATGTGTAAGTTAACTTGTCACAGTAGGTTAGGGCTAGCCTGCCTGTCCGGCAGGCAGGGGGAAAATAATGGATGAGCGCAGGATTCAGCCGAGATGGCAGATTAATCAAGGCGCAGAGTTAACTGTTGAGAATGGGGTGCGCGCCATTCCCTGCGTGGTGGAAGATATAAGCCATGGAGGGATGTGTATTTCTTTAAGAAGGAATTTGTTCGATGATGTTTTTTCAAATTTTAAATTAGCTTTGGCTGGAGATTTTGAGTTAAACGTTGGCGCGCAGGTGGTTTGGCGCCAGGAGCGGTTCGAAAGAAATATTTACGGCCTTGCATTTAATCGGATTGATAAATCTGCAGAAGATGAGCTGGATCAATATATCAATAAAAATTTTCACGGTTTGATAGTTAAACATTGGTGGGAAGGGCCTCTAAATGCATGAACGCAGAAAATTACCCAGATGGCAGATAAACCAGCAAGGTGCGCTTAAATTAGAGCAAGAGTTATTTTGTCAAGTTAAGGATATGAAGATTGCTGAAATATTCTAAAAATAAGCAGCAATCTCTGATTAGACCCTTCCTTAAAGGATAGGAAGGTCTACCCCTGTGGGGTTAAAAGATTAAAAGCAGATTGCACAGATTAAATCTCCGACGAGACAATCTGTGTAATCTTTAGTAATCTGTGTAATCAGAGAGCGCTGATACAGTTTTTAAGAATTTTTCAGCGCTCTCGATATCAGTTATAGAGGGGGTGAAGATATGTTTGACCGTCGGATATTTGAGAGGTTTAAGAAGGAATTCTCTGCGCGATTTATAAGCGTAGATGGGAAAGAGGGCTTGGGGCAAACTTTTGATGTAAGCGCAAAAGGCTTAGGGTTATCAGCCAGCCATGAATTAGAATCGCGTACTGCTTTAGAGATCTGGTTGGATGTTCCCAATAGCGCTGATCCGTTATACACAAGGGGACAGGTTGTTTGGTCAAGGTTGGGAGGGAAAACAGGTTTTTGCTCAGGTATTGAACTGGAAAGGGCGGATCTTATGGGTATTTCCCGTTTGCTGCGCGCCTGATTTAGCCCTACCTGACGGGAGGCAGGCAATAAAACCTTTAGAAACTTATTGATAAATTTAGAAGTTGTGTTAAACTAGTGAAGTTATAATAGATAAAAAGCCACGGAGGAAGGAAAATTAAAATGGAGGACCGTAGAGTATTTGAACGGATAAACACAAAAATACCTTTGCGATTTCTCAAACCTACTAATGGCAGGGAAGGAACAGCAGATACAGTGGACATCTGTGCTAATGGCTTAGGCCTGGTTACTAATGAGAACTTATCTGCTATGACCCCTTTAGAGATGTGGTTAGGCATTCCTGACCAACATGAACCGCTTTATACCCGCGGAGAAGTAATTTGGTCAGAACCCTTATCCAGCACTGGAGAGCATCGTGTAGGTGTGCGTTTGGAAAAAGCCGAACTCATGGGCCTGGCGCGCATATTATGGATTAAAGAACGCAGAGCATCATAATATAAAAGTCCTTGGCCTTTTTTTAAACTTATGATAAATTCTAACAACTGTTTTTTAAGGATACTTCATCATAACTTGAATTATTTTATGTGCATTGATTATAAATTGTTAAAAAATCGCTTAAGTAAAATTAAGAAAGGAAACCGCAAAGATGAGAAGGATTAATTTTGCATTCATGCTTGTTTTTTTATTCAGCCTTGCTGGTTGCACGCCTAAGCAGGCAGGCAAAACGCAAACCACCATAACAATTTGGCACTGGATGACTGATAGGGAACCGGCATTCCAAGAGTTGGCCAAGAGATACGAGGCCAAAACCGGCGTAAAGATAAATTTTGACCTATACGCTCCTTCTGATGCCTATGTACAAAAGGTGCGCGCTGCCGCGCAAGGCGTAAACCTTCCTGATATTTTCGGTATATTAGGTGAGATGCGGGATTTCGCCTCATTTATCAAAGCAGGCCATGTCTTGGATTTAACGCCTTATATGGATGCGGATTCAGGTAAATGGCGGAGTAATTTTTTTAGCAAGGCCTTGGCAGTAAATGAATTTAGCGAAGGGAACAGTTACGGGATGAAGCCAGGTATTTACGGCGTGCCCATAGATATTATGACCATCCAGATGCTTTATAATAAAGATTTATTCAAGGAATTAGGGCTTAATCCGAATATGCCACCGGTAACTTTTGAGGAATTCTTAGATATAGGTAGGAAGATCAAGCAGGCGAATATGCAGGGCCTGGTTTCCGGATGGGGAGAGATGTGGATGATTGACTGTTTAGCCAATAATTATGCCTTTAATATTATGGGACAGGACAAAGTGATAGCCACCATCAAGGGCGAGGTTAGCTATACCGACCCCGACTGGATTAAAGTCTTCAGACTTTTTAAGGAAATGCAGGACTCTGGACTTTTAGCGAGCGGTTTGGTGATCATGGTCAATAAAACTGCCGAGCAGCTTTTTGCTAATGGCAAGGCAGTTTTTGCCTTTAATGGCTCTTGGTGTGTGAATGTCTATAAAGGTATGAATCCTAATTTAAACTATGCAGCGATGTTGCCGCCGCAGGCCTCAGATATTTATCCCATGACTATCTGGGGTGGCGCAGGTTCGTCTTTTATGATTAATGCCCGCTCTCAAAATAAAGAAGAAGCAGCAAAGTTTTTAGAGTGGCTGACTGAGGCTGACCAGCAGGCATATTTAGCGCAAGCCACCAATAACCTGCCGGCAAATAAGAATAGCCTCAATAAGATTCCCACAATCTTGGCCCAGTTTGCAGATGATACAGAACATACCACGCACCCACGCGTTTGGGGTGTATCTGAATTTCCTCGGGTGATAGAGGCGTTTGACAAAGGGATACAGTCGATTATCATCGGCGAGAAGACGCCGGAACAGATTGCTGCAGAGGTGCAGCGTATTAAGGAGCGAGAATTGGCTAAAAAGCGTTAAGCCCGTTTAGCCCGTTTGGTTCGTTGAGCCCGTTGAAATGAAAATAAACAGACACTACTTTGTTAAAATAGCATCTTTTTATACACTACTTCGTGCTCAAGTTAAGGTAGTTAGTAATGAGAAAATTTTCCCTAACCTTCTTAATTTGAGAAAGTTAGAATAAATTGCTCTATGGGTTGAAGGAATTTTAACCTGTTTTAAGCATAAATTCAAAACAATCTATGATTTTTACAGAACTTATTAGAAATAAAGAAGTTACAAAGGACTGTCCTTATAAAAAGGCTAAAATTTAACAAAGTTGTGTAAACAGATTTGAAGATTTGGAATGTTGGCAAGAAGCAAGAAGATTAATGAGGATGATTTATGAAATTACAAAAAATAGATCTTTTTCTAAAGATTATCGTTTGAGAGATCAAATTGTCGGAGCAGGCATATCTATAATGAATAATATTGCCGAAGGCTTTGATAGTCAGTCGAATATTGAATTTATCAGATTTTTAAGATATTCTCGCAGGTCTACATCTGAAGTCCAAAATTGTTTATACATTGCTCTGGATCAAACTTATATAACTGAGCAAACTTTAGATAAAATTTATCAACAAGCCAATAAGACTAGACAAATTATCGATGGCTTGATAAGATATTTGCGAAAGCAGAAACGGGCCTAACGAGCATAACGGGTAAAACGAGCATAACGAATGAAACTTAAATCTACTTTAGAAAATTATTTATTTGTTCTTCCGGCAGTTATAATCTTTACTATCTTTTATATCATTCCTTTTGTCTGGGTCTTTCAATTAGGTATGTATGAATGGGATGGTATACTTCCTACCAAGACTTTTGTGGGTTTGGGGAATTTTAAAGAGATATTCTTTGAGGATAAAATCTGGTGGCAGTCGATGCTTAACGCCGGCTGGATTACCTTTATTGCTTTAACCTTTCAAAACGCGCTTGCCTTTCTCTTGGCCTGGGCCTGTGATAGAGAGATAAAACTAAAACATTTCTATAAGCTCATATTTTTCATCCCGCCTGTTTTATCTGAGGTAGTAGTGGGTCTGGTCTGGCAGTGGATTTTGGACGGAAATTATGGATTGTTAAATCATTGGTTAGCGCAATTAGGACTGGCACAATTGGCGAGAAATTGGCTCTCTGACCCTCAGACTGCCTTAACTACCGTGGCAATTGTGCATTCCTGGAAGGGTTTTGGTTGGGGTTTTTTGATATTTTTAGCGGGGCTGCAGACTATACCGCGTGAACTTTACGAAGCGGCGCACGTAGACGGAGCAAATGCCTGGGATTGTTTTAGAAAGATTACCCTTCCTTTGATGATACCCGTGGCAGTATTGGTGGGTATACTTACAGTCTTAGGCACCATGCAGGCCTTTGTTCTGATTATTGCCATGACTGGCGGAGGACCAGCATATCATACTCAGGTTCCGGTGTTAAGGATCCTGGCATCCATGCGTTACTCATCACATTTCGGTTATGCCTGTGCCCAGGGGATTAGTTTTGGTTTGATTCTGATAGCAATTTCTTTTATCCAGTACCGCTTCTCAAAGAAGGCACGCCAGATGTAAGGATATGAACCCCGTTAGAAATAATATTCTGACGGGGTAAAAGGAGGATTTCTAACGGGGTGAAAACAGTAGCGTATTATAAAACCAAGAAAATAATCATAAATTTACTTATCCATTTATTTTTAATTAGCGTGGCTATCACCTGCATATTCCCTTTATTATGGATGCTTTCCTCAAGCCTGAAGACGCAGGAAACGATATTTAAGGATATGTCGCTTATCCCCAAGGAATTCCATTTTGAGAATTATTATCTGGCCTGGAAAGAAGGTGGTTTTGGTAGATATTTTTTAAACAGTATATTTTATACTACTTCGGTAGTGGCGGGGATAGTGATTATCGCCTCCCTGGCTGCCTATGCCTTTTCCCGTTTTCGCTTTCCCGGAAGAAACCTTCTCTTTTTTATGTTTATGGCGGCGATGATGATTCCCATACCCGGAAGCTTTGTAGCGTTATACGTTCTTTTGAATAAACTACACTTAAGGAATACTGCTTTAGGATATATTCTGTGCATGATAAACGTAGGATTATCCACGAGCATATTTCTTTTAAAGACCTTTTTTGATAAATTGCCCCGGGATTTAGAAGATGCGGCCAGAATTGACGGCTGTTCTAAGTTTGGCATCTGGTGGCATATAGCCCTACCCCTGGCAAAGCCGGTATTGGCAGTAGTGGTAATATTTAATGCGCTGAATGTCTGGAACGAGTATATTTTAGCCCTGATTATTTTTGACAGTAAGCCCCTTATGCCGCTTCAGGTAGCATTGACGACCTTTCAAGGAGAGTTCATTACGCGTTATCCGCTTTTAATGGCAGGCCTGGCTATCACTGCCTTACCTATAATCATAATCTATTTTCTTATGGAGAAGCATATTGTCAAAGGGGTGACCCAGGGAGCGATGGTGGGATGATTTGGCTTATGGCATATTGCTTATGGCTTATAGTTTATAATAACTATGTTTAGATTTGAAAGTTTAGATATTTGGAAATTAGCAATTGAATATGGGGGTAGATTATACGATATAGCAGATTCTTTGCCCCAAAAAGAAATGTACGGCTTAAGTTCTCAACTTAGAAGAGCAGCGGTTTCTATTTCTAATAATATTGCTGAAGGCTCAGGAGCAAACACTAATAAAGATTTTTCTTGTTTTCTTGACATAAGCATTAAGTCTGCTTTAGAGACAGTGAATATTTTATATTTTGCCTTATTAAGAAAATATATTAATGAAACGAGACAGAAAGAAATGCACGAAGAAGCAGAGACGTTAATAAAAAAGATAAGGGCTTTTAAGAAAATTTTAAAATGAAGCAAATAAAATTAATTATTTTAGTAATATTTTTTGCCATATGCCATATGCCATATACTATATGCCAAGGGTCTTCCTCCGGAGAGTTGATTGTTAAGGCCTGGGAGGCGCACGGCAGGAGAGACATAGAGGCAACTTTTAAATATACCCAGGAGTGCATAGACTTATATAAAGATGAGGCAGATAGGCTGCAGGCGTCTTTGAAGGCACTCCCCAAAAGTAAAGAGGAAATTGAGCAAGTAGCAGTTTTAAACGATGTAACCACGGCTTATTTTATTCAGGCAGAGAGTTTAATGCGGCAAGAGAAATTAGAAGAGGCAAAGAAAATTTTTAAAATGATTATTGATAAATACTATTATGCGCAGGCCTGGGACCAGCGCGGTTGGTACTGGCAGATTGCGCAGGCAGCGGCCTCAAGCATAAAGAAAATAGAGACAGGTTCTATTGAGATAGAAAAGAAAAAGCAGGTAAGCCAACTTCTGACAAAGATAGTTTTATATGAGCCGGGTGAGGAAGATTTTGTGGATTATGAAAAATACGGGGAGTTTAAAAATATAGGAACAAAGGATTACCAGTATATTATAAAGGACCAGGAAGGATTAAGTGCGGCTGTGGGTGAGGGGATATACCCAAATACTACTTCTCTAAGATGGGACCCGGAATATAAAAAGGCGCGAGAAGAAAAGAGACTAGAGGGCAGCCACTGGGATTTTGTGCAATCACCGGATTTAGAAGCTGCTTTTTTAAAATGGGCTACTGCCTCTGAGCCTCAAGGAGTGAAGTTATTCTATACTGGTTTAATCTTAGAGAAATCAGGTTTAATAAAACATGCAATTAAATGTTACTATGCGATTGTGGTGCATTTTCCAGGTAGCGTCGGCTGGACTTACTGGCATACACCCTGGTCAGTGGGACAGGCAGCGATTGCCAAAATAAACTTTATTTTACGCAATAATCCAAAGTTAGGCTATAAACTCGTTGATGCGGATATCCATATCGTCAATGGATATGATAACGATGTTTCTAACGATACCGTAATTATCAATCCCGGTAAGTTTGTTAAGGGTAAGTGGCCCAAAACCCCTAAATCCAAACCCGCATTGGAATTGGGGATAAGCGTAAAGAGACAACTAGGTAAAGGCAGGGTTTGTCTTATTCAGCATGAGACAGGTGACTGGCAGTTAATTGTAGACGGGAAGCCCTATATAATTAAAGGAATTACTTATACGCCAACAAAGATAGGCGAGTCTCCTGATGAGGGAACAATGACTAATTGGATGGAGGATGATTTCAATAATAACGGCAAGATTGACGGCCCTTATGATGCCTTTGTAGATAAAAATAAAAATAATCTCCAGGATAAAAATGAACCGAGCATTGGCGATTTCAAGTTAATGAAAGAAATGGGTGTCAACACAATCAGGCTATATCACCAGCCTTTTAAGGTGGATAAGGAATTCCTACGCGGCCTTTACCGAAACTTTGGCATCAGGGTAATTATGGGCGATTTCTTAGGTAAATATGCCCTGGGTTCTGGCGCGCCCTGGTATCCGGGCACAGATTACAATAATGAAGAGCACAAAAAAAATATGATGGAATCTGTAACTAAAATGGTTTTAGAATTTAAAGATGAGCCGTATATATTATTCTGGCTTTTGGGTAACGAAAATGTCTATGGTTTTGCCTGTAACGCCAACAAAGTTCCAGATGCATTTTTTAAATTTGCTAATGAGGTAGCTAAACAAATCAAGGCCATCGACCCCGGACATCCTGTAGCTATTTGTAGTGGCGATGTTTTGTTTCTAGATAAATTTGGCAGGAATTGTCCTGACATCGATATCTTTGGTAGCAATGCTTACCGGGGAGATTATGGTTTTGGTTTTCTTTGGCGACAGGTAAAAAAAGAAGCTGATAAACCTGTGTTTATTACAGAATTTGGCTGTCCGGCTTATGCTGAAGGTAAAAGTCTCGATGACGCAGAATATTTACAGGCGCAATACCATAGCGGAGCCTGGGGTGATATCGAATATAATATGGCATTTAAGCCAGGTGCAGGGAATGCTTTAGGAGGAGTGGTCTTTGAATGGTTAGATGAATGGTGGAAGGCGTATGAACCCTCAATACATGACACCAAAGGTTTATTTACCGGTCCATTTCCCGACGGGTTTATGCATGAGGAGTGGTTGGGAGTTTGCAGCCAGGGCGAGGGCAAATTAAGTCCCTTTTTGAGACAGTTACGCAAGTCGTATTTTATGTATAAAAAGATGTGGCGATAATGTAGCATATAGCATATGGCCTATAGCATATGGCGTATAGAGGAATACACGTCAGTTTTAGACTATAAGCAATAAGCCATAAGCAATAAGCTAAGAGGAGGTAGAAAGGAGGCACTTGACAGAACTAAAAACTTTAATTTAAATGGCATATAGCATATTGCATATGGCATATAGAAATAACAGGTAAATAACAGTAAACCATAAGCCATAAGCTATACGCTATAAGCAAAAAAGGGAGGTGTAAGAAATGAAGAAGTTATTAGTAGTTTTGCTAACGTTGGCTCTCGTAATACCAATTTGTGCCTTGGCGCAAGAGCAACCTAAAGAATTTGTGGTTTATGCTGATAAGAATACGCGGGATAATCACTATATTCCCTCTGGTTTCATGGGCGATTACGGAGACGTGAAAATTAACGACCAGGCGATGGATAATCCCCAAACAGGTGCAACCTGCATCCAGTTTGTTTACACAGCCAAGAAATCACAAGGTCAAGGCTGGGCAGGCGTTTATTGGCAGAATCCTCCCAACAACTGGGGAAGCAAGAAGGGCGGTTTTGATTTAACCGGGATGACCAAGCTTACTTTCTGGGCGCGGGGAGTGAAAGGTGGTGAGGTAATCCAGAAGTTTATGGTGGGTGGTATTAAGGGTATTTATCCAGACTCTGCCATAGTGGAAATTGGCCCAATTGAACTCACTGATACCTGGAAAGAATACACCATTAATCTTGCCGGTCGTGACCTCAGCTATATCAATGGCGGTTTTGGCTGGGTAACTACTGCAGACCTAAGTCCTGAGGGTATAACCTTTTATCTTGATGATATAAAATTTGAAGTAGATACGACATTGAAGCCCGAGGCTAAAAAGCAAGAGAATATACCTTTCTATGTGTATGCCGATAGAAGTTCAACGAATAATCATTTCATCCCTTCAGGTTGGATGGGTGATTATGGTGACCTCAAATATGACGGTGCCGCAAAAGAGGATCCTTATTTAGGTGATAGCTGTATCAAGATAATCTACACAGGTCAAGCCACTCAAGGTGCGCGCTGGGCAGGGATATACTGGCAGAATCCGGCAAACAACTGGGGAGCAGTGGATGCGGGTTATGACCTTTCCAAGGCCACCAAACTTACCTTCTGGGCACGCGGGGAGAAAGGCGGAGAAAGAATTGAGGAATTTAAGGTAGGCGGGATTATGGGTGAGTTTTCTGACTCAGATACAGCCACCATTGGTCCAGTTATTCTCAATAAAACCTGGACCCAGTACGCCATTGACTTAAAAGGCAAGGATATGTCTTACATCATCGGCGGTTTCTGCTGGGCAACAAATGTCGATGTGAATCCTGAAGGAGCAACGTTTTATCTGGATGAGATTAAATACGAATAAAAATCGTTTTGCCCGTTAGGGTTCGTTAGGCTCGTTTTGCCCGTTACGCTAAGAGTAAAACGAGCTAAACGAACTAAACGAGCTCAACGGACCAAACGGGCCAAAGGGATGAAAAAGATTTATATTGTAGTTATTTTTTTATTGGCCCTGGTAGTGACCCTCATATTTGCCACAGGCATGATGGGTCGACCAAAGCCAGGTGTCTATATAAAGAAACTGAAAGATAGCCATTATCAGTTAATCGCAAACCGTAAACCCTACATTGTTAAAGGTGCCTGCTATAACCCTATACCCATTGGCGAGAATCACGAATATGATTGGTGGTCAGACCCTCACACCCCTTGGCTTAGAGACGGAAAATTAATGCAGGAGATGGGCGTAAATACTATCAGAGTTTATCAACCCCATGAAAATATCGAAGAAGTAAGGAGGGTTATCCACGATTTATACGCACTTTATGGTATCCGCACTATTTTGGGCCACTGGTTGGGTTTCTGGGAATACCCTTGTCCTTTTTACTCTGATAAGGCCTTCCAGGATAGAATTAAAAAAGAAGTCCTGGAGATGGTCGCCGCCTATAAGGATGAACCGGGCATACTTTTATGGATTTTAGGGAATGAGAATAATTATTCCTGTTGGGGCAGAGTTAATCCCTGGTCTGATGAAGAAATAGATAAAGAGGCCGACCCGCAGAAGAAGAATCTCCTGCGCGCTAAGATTTATTATACTTTTGTAAACGACTTGGCAAGAGAAATACATGGGGTTGACCCTGACCATCCAGTTGCACTTGGCAACGGCGAATTGGTGGGGTTAGACATTGCAAGTAAAGTGTGTCCGGATATAGACTTGGTCGCTTGTATTATTTATCGAGGGAAAACTTTTGGTAATCTTTTCCAGTCCTTAAAGGCAACCTTTGATAGGCCGATACTTTTGTCGGAATTTGGCGCGGATAGTTACGATGCCTATAAAAATTTAGAAGACCAGAATATGCAGGCATTTTTTCTGGAATCGCAGTGGCGCCAGATTTATGAAAATTTAGCTAAAAATAAGAAAGGCGCGGGTAATTGTTTAGGAGGCACAATCTTTGAATGGACAGATGAATGGTGGAAACATAACGAAAGCGACCCTAAAGGCTACAAAATACATAATCCAGAGGCAGGCTGGTCCAGTGGCAGTTATTATTTTGATATAAAGGCACCCGGTAATATGAATATGAACGAAGAGCACTTTGGTATTGTGGCTTTATCCGAGGAATTAGAGAGTGGGCTTAATAAACGTATCCCTAAAAAGAGCTATTATGTCATCAGGGAGTTTTGGAAAAACCCTAATTTAAATCCAAAGAACAAAAAGGGAGCAAAATCCAGATGACAAAATCCAAAATTCAAAAAAGTAGGCAGAAGAATAAATTCATAACAATCTTTTTATTCTTATTAGTTATTGCCATATGCCATATGCCATATGCCATATGCCAATCCTATGCCCAGGATAATAACAAACTATTTACTTTGACTAAACAAATTATTGAGGCAAAGACGAATATTGAGCTCTATGTTCCTTTCGAAGAATTAAAGAACGTTTATTTTAAAGATAATAAGTACACAGAGTTTGTAGAGTTTTTAAAATCCTTGGGCCAGAAAAAGGATAGATTAGAGCCATTTACGAATTACTATATGGCGCTTGCGCGCTATTATCAGCTTAAGTATCTTGAAGAGACACAAAACTGGGATGAATATTTTAATAATGGTAATACCTATAGAGATGAGTTTGTCAGCGCTATACAAAAGACGATTGATTCTACTATGTTTAAGGAACCCCTGCATCTTTACGCTAAACTTATCTTATGGCAATTCCATAAAGACCAAGAAGATGCTTTTGCGGAATCAGCTTTATTGGATTTAATGAATACTACCTTAGGATATGCCAGAGAGGAGCAAAATACAAAACCCATAAAAGATGTGGCGGATAAACTTTCATCCTACGGTGAAAAAGGTAAATCCAAAGAGTTATACCGGATTTATGTGCAAAAATTAATTGGTTCGCTAAAGGAGGATAGAGAATTAGAGAATATCGCTTTAGAATTTTATAAAGAAGAGAATCTAGAGTTGTCCGAAGCTCTTTACGATGCTTATATTGAGCGGATTGCCAAAACATACCCTAAAGAAAAAAGCATATCGATTTTGACAGATATTGTTAAGTTATTTTCTTATAAGGATGAAAGTCCAAATGATGCCTTTTATGCTGAAAAGATATTTGAGAAAATAGAAGATATCGGTGGTAAAGAAGCTTTTACTGAGGAATTAATGTATTTGCGCGCCTTTAACTTAGAGAAAGTCAAGGAACACATTAAAGCTAAAGATATCTATATAGATTTAGTTAAATGTTACCCTTTAACCACTCATGCTGATGAAGCGGATTTTAAAGTAGGTATTATATATACTTATGTAGTTAGGGATGTAAATAGCGGTAAAACTTATTTTGAAAAATTAGCACAGAAAGAAAATGTTAGCCCTCAGGTTGTTTCGGGTTTATATCAATTAGGCCTTCTAAATCAGTGGGAGGAGGATTTGGCCAAGGCTAAAGAATATTATGATAAGTTGATTGAGAGAGCCAAAGATGATTTTCAAGAAACAGTCACCCTGACTAAAGAAAGACTAAAGGAGATAGATGAGGCAAAGCCCATAGAATATAATCTCAAGACATTCTTGGATGTTTCATTAAAGGAAGAGTATATGATGCTGGATATGAGTAAGTTAGACCTAAAGGCCCAGCCTTATAGAACTAAGAAAGAGGATAATGTTAATATAACTTCTCAGATTTATCTTGCAGAGAGTGGTTGTTTCCAGGTAGAATTGCAGTATCTTTGGTCTGGTCATATAGGAACAACAAAGCCATCTTCTTCTAAAGGCACATTCGACACTAAATACCTCCATTCTGGCACCAAAGAAGTAAATCTGGTTGTTGTCTCGCCTACAGGCGTCGTTGACCGCGATATTGTTATGGCAGACGTCTATTAATCCATCCATTTCCCTTCCCATTATTAAAATAACATGTGGTTAAAATTGTGTGGACAAAGGGCCTAAAATATGTAAAATATCTTCATAACGGATAAGGCGAACATATGACTCCTAACCTGAAGAACAAACAACCTAAATATTACCTTAACGCGAAAACTAAACAATTCGTTATTGAAAACTATAACTTTGCCAAGCCCTTTGCTAATTTCTTCCCGGGAATCGCTGGTAAATATGGCGTACCGATGTGGGTCTTCTATGTCAACCGGGGACAGGCAATAGCCAGCTTTGGCACAAAGGATAAAGACCATGCCATATTGGAATTCTTTCCCGCAAACAAGGCCTGGCAATTAGTCTCCTTGCAGGGATTCCGCACCTTTATCAAGATATTTACCCTGTTAGATAAATCTACATCGCAAGATAAACATTATCTAACGGGGTTTACCGATAAAAAGTTTGTCCTCTATGAACCATTTCACAATGGTTTCACTAATTTAGGATATCATCTCACTAACCGAATGTTTATCACCTCATCTGATTTAGTCCTAGAGGAAGAGAATTTATCTCTGGGCCTTAAGATAAAGGTAGAATATTTTACTATCCCTAATGACTCCTATTCTGCCTTGGCAAGAATCGTCACTATTCAAAACTTAAATTCCAAGACAAAAAAAATCCAGCTGATAGATGGCCTGCCACAAATTATTCCCTATGGCGTAAGTAACCTATTCTTAAAGAAACTGGGACGGACTATCGAAGCCTGGATGAATATAGAGAACCTCCAAAATGGCGTTCCTTTCTATAAACTCGATGTTGACCCTACTGACAGACCAGAAGTAATACATATAAATGAAGGTAACTTCTATTTGGGGTTTTATTATGACCGAGGAAGACCGAAAATTATAAAACCCATTGTTGACCCGCAATCCGTATTTGGCCCGGTTACTGATTTTTCCTATCCTCGGCAGTTTCTGGCCCGCAAAAATTTTATCCTTCCTCCTGACAGACTTACTAAAAATAAAACTCCTTGCGCTATGATACTATTAAACTACGAATTAGCAAAATTTGACGAAAAGAAGATTTATTCACTGATTGGTTATATGAGAAGTAAAGATGTATTGAACTCTTCGATTCCTAGGATAATTAAGCCAGAATACCTGACCCAGAAGAAAGAAGAAAATAGAAAAATCATTGAAGAATTGCAGTCCGATATAACTACTGTAAGCAGTTCTAGCGAATTTAATCTTTATGCCCAGCAAACCTATTTAGACAATATTATACGAGGTGGGTATCCGGTAATCTTTTCCCACCTATCTCTTAGAGCATCAGGCGGGATCCCGCCTTCGGCGGGAAAATCTGATTCGTCAGACTCGGTATTCTATCTATACGCCAGGAAGCATGGTGACTTAGAGAGAGATTACAATAAATTTCAAATCCAAACCACTTATTTTTCCCAAGGAAACGGCAATTACCGCGATATGAACCAGAATCGCAGATGCGATGTCTGGTTTAATCCGGATATAAAAGATGAAAATGTGATTACCTTCTTTAACCTCATTCAAGCCGATGGCTTTAATCCCTTAGTGGTTAAAGGGGTAAGTTTTACACTTAAAAATGCACAAGATTTTAAATATGTATTAAAAGATCTGGTAGAGGAAAAAAACATCTTAAAAATCCTGGCATTCTTAAATAAGCCATTTACCCCCGGTGATGTAATTCTCTTTATTAAAGAAAATAAAATTAAATTAAATGTCTCTTATGATGAATTATTGAACATATTACTATCGCATTCTCTAAAAAATCAGGAGGCTGAACACGGCGAAGGCTTCTGGACAGACCACTGGACTTATAATCTTGATCTCTTGGAGAGTTATCTGGATGTTTATCCTGAAAATTTAAGAGAAATAATCTTTGAGAAAAAAATTTTTACCTTTTACGACAATACTGAGACTGTAAGGCCCCGACAGGAAAAATATGTGCTTAAGGAGGGTTCGGTAAGACAATTGCATGCGGTTGTACCCAGCAATGCCAAAAGAGAAATGATGAGAAAAAGAACAACCCAAGCACATACTGTAAGGATACAATATGGACTTGGTCAAATCTACCAGACCTCTCTCATCAATAAATTATTATGCCTGTTGGCCAATAAACTGGCGTCTCTGGACCCTTTTGGTTGCGGTATTGAAATGGAAGCAGATAAGCCCAACTGGTTTGATGCCTTGAATGGCCTACCGGCATTATTTGGTTCTTCGCTAAATGAAACCTTTGAATTAAAAAGATTGATTATTCTTATAAAAGAAACGATGCAAAAATGCGCAATAGAGAAAATATATATTACTGAAGAGATATATAATTTTCTCATTAATCTGGGTAAATTAATCCAAGATTATCTTGCTGGTAATTCTCATAATAAAGATTACAAATACTGGGATAAAAGCCATAGCCTTAAAGAGGATTACCGGCAAAAAACAAGATTGGGTTTTAGCGGCAAAGAACTAGAAACACCAACCGAACAATTAATAACTGTTTTAAATAATGCCTTAAAGAAGATAGATTTAGGTATTGATAAGGCATGGGATAGGAAAAAACATATTTATTATGCTTATTTTATAAATGAAGTTAAAGAATACACCCCTCTGGGAGCATCTTCTGTGAAACCGACCAAATTTAACCAGATAAGGCTGCCCTTCTTCTTAGAATCCCAGGTTCATGCCCTGAAGTTAACCGAGAATATAAATAGGGCAAAGATATTGTATGAGGCAATAAAGAAAAGCAGCCTTTATGATAAAAAACTAAAGATGTACAAATCCACTTCTTCTTTAAAGAGTGCGCCTTTAGAAATTGGTAGATGCCGTATATTTACCCCAGGGTGGCTTGAGCATGAATCTGTATGGCTGCATATGGAATATAAATATTTATTAGAAATTTTAAAGAGTGGTCTTTACGCAGAATTTTATGAGGATTTCAAAAATGTGCTTATCCCCTTCCAGAACCCTCAAAGATATGGGCGCAGTATCTTAGAAAATTCATCCTTCTTAGCCAGCAGCGCATTTCCAGATAAAACCTTACATGGCAATGGTTATGTGGCCAGACTTTCTGGCTCTACTGCAGAATTTTTACAGATCTGGTTAGTGATGAATGTGGGCTGGAAACCTTTTATTTTGGATAATAAAGGTGATTTGCATCTGCGTTTTAAACCTGTACTGGCAGGTTGGCTCTTTACCCCAAAAGATAAGACCTATAGTTTTAATTTCTTAGGTAAGATTAGGGTAACTTATCATAATCCCAATAGAATTGATACCTTTGGTAAGAACGCAGTTAGGCCAAAAAAGATTGTATTTAATGATAAAGATGAAAATTTTATCGAAATCCCCTCAGATACCATCCCCTCGCCTTACGCCCAACAGATAAGGTCTCGTCAAATAAACCGGATTGATGTATATCTGGAATAAGCAATTAGAACTTACGTTTGTAGAATAGCCTAAAGATATGTTGGGTATCTAAAGCGGAGAGGGTCCAGCTGGCCTGTTGGTAAGGGTCTTCATAATTCACAAATTCACCGTAAAGTAAGGTAAAGCTTTCATCATTGTTCAATTTATATTCTGTGCCGAAGAAGAAATTATGATGCGGTTCGTAATAATCATCGCTCTGGTATTTATTTTGTTTGTAAGCATCAATGAGCTTGGAATAAATATATTTGAACCAGAAAGTCCATTTGTCCGTGGGCATATAAGTTGTCTCTAATCCTATATGATTGATATTATCATCAAGACCACTGGCGTGCTTATTTTCATTGTAGGTGTAACCTAAAATAAATTCCCATCTATCAGTGGGAGTGTAGATAAATCTCGTTTTTCCAATGCTATAATATTTATAAGGCGGCACGCCAAAGAATTTCTGGTCATATAGAAAAGGCACTACCTTATCCCAGACCACCCCATCACGCGTCTCAGTAGTAACATAGGTATCATTTAAAAGGGCGCGTGGAAAATCTAAGGGGTCATTGGTGCGTTCGTAGATTCCTTCTACAGATAAGAGCTGTTCTATAAGTGCGTATTTTGCCCCGAAACCAAAAGCGCCCACTGAAGGATTCTTATCAGCATCTACGCTCGTATTCTCAGGGTGAATATCCTCTTCAGAAAAATAATCACTTAAGGAATACATGGTCTTGGCATAAAGGATGGGGTCATATCCTCCTGTGGTTCCAGGAAGATGCTGATAATAACCCAATAATTTCGTGGTCAGGCGCGAAGTAGCCTTATATGTAGTCTCATTTCTTACCACTGACTCTACATAGCTTCCATCATCTTTATGTACATTGCGGTATTTCAAGTCATTATCTAATTTTTCATCAAGGGCCTTCGCCGCCACCTTAAAACCCACCACGTTTCTGCCCCGGTCAACACCATCACCCCAGATTAAAGGTTTATCAATCTCGGCAATTTTCGCAAAATAAATATTGCGGCTGAATGTTGGGTCATCTCTGCGTGTATAGCGGTAATTAGATAAACCAGGGTAGAAATCCGCATCCATATGCACAGCATAAATTTCACCTTTATAAACTCCATTATAATAAGGAGGGCGGGGTATATCCCAATCTTCCTTTTTCTTGGAAGCATCATAAACCCAAGCCAATTTAGCAGCCGGGCCATTATAGGTACTATTAAAATCTTTGGCCTCCTGGATATCTGTATGGCTAGCGGCAACCTCTGCAGAAATGGTATTGTATTCAGATAATTTATAGATTAAATCTGTCCCTCCTACCTGATTAGAGGCATCGAGGCTACCGCCGTTTACCCCTAACTTTGCAGTCTGGGTAAACCCTAACTGTAAATCACCAGTCAAGGGAATTTTTAATCTCGTGGCTTCGTGAATGCTATTGGAATTCTCGTAGTCATCCCATAAACTCATGGGTGTAGCCACCGTGGTTTCTAATGAATAATTGCCTGGATTGGACTTAAAAGATATGCCCCTTAAAAAAGTAAGCCGATGCGGATAATCACCACTACTGTCTTTGGTAAAGAAAGACAACCTTCTTATCCATCTACCTTTTTTTACAGGTGTTACTCCACTATCTGGTTCAAAAATTCTACTGGGTTCGTATTCATCTAACCAAGGGCTCTCCTCCCAGTAAACATGCTTATTAGATAATACTAAAGGGTCATCTGAGGTCAGGGCTTCGTATTGGTCAGAAATAGGAAAGGCCTTGAAACTGTAATCCTCCTGTTTATAGTCAAACCAGAATTTTCTAATCGGACGGTAATCACGATTAATTTCCATGGGCTGTATAGGATTAAATGTCGTTGCCCAATCGGTAAGCCCAGTAGGGGTAGTAACCGTGGTCTTTCCATCGTCTACTTTTATCTGCTTAAGATTTATAATATTTCCTTTTTTAGAACGGTAGGTTTCATTTATAGTGCGACTGTCATTCGACCAATATTTTAAATCCATATTTACCACATCACCGCCTGTGGTTGAGGTAACCGTAACATGGTTTTTACCGATAAATGTCCAAGGGTCAATAGTGATTTCCATAAAGGCATTAAGGGGAGTATCATACTGTGTCTGCATGCCTAAAGTTAGCCGGTCGTAAATTTTAGGGTCATAGGTATTATGGCGCTGGTCTCCCCAAAGGTACCGCCAGTTTTTCTCCCGCGGCACACCAACCCTATCTGCATTGGCATCTTTCCAAATAACATCTTCAGGAGTCATACCTAAACTTAACCGATATTCACCACTTAAAACAGCAGGGCCCTTTTGTTCTACAACCTTCTTAGTTTTCTCTTTACTAAGACTATCCAAAGCACTGCTTATTATTTCTTCTCTGGTAGGTTTCGCCTCGACTTTCTTAATTATTGTTTTGGGAGCAGATGGATAAAACCCTTGCTTAAAGATAGTATTTATGTATTGTTTAGCAGTCTGATTATTGGAGTCTATTAATAATGCCTTATTAAACTCATGCAGGGCATCATCGTATTTGCCTATACGATAAAAAGCAATCCCCAGCTCACAGAGATATTCCGCTGCCTGGGTAGCGCAAAAGGCAGGACGCAGGATTACAGAAGTCAACAACAAAAATAATAGCGCTATTATTTTAATCTTGTGTACCATAATTTGATTACTATTGTATACCATTTTCTATATATAGGTCAAGAAAAATAATATATCTCTGCAAATTTTTAAATTTAAAATTTTTAAATTCACCTCTATCCCCAACCCCATAAAATTACTTGACTCATGTGCGCTTTAGTTGTATAAATAGGTTACAAGAAAATCGCTTCGCGATTAGACCCTTCCTTTAAGAGGGTTAGGAAGGTCTATCCTTTTTAGGATTAGGAAAGTGTTTTATACTTTCCTATACCATAAAAAATATAAACCCCGTTAGAAATCTTGGATTACTTCGATTAGTATTAGGTATTTCTAACGGGGTAAACAAAACGTATATTTGTGCTGATTAAATGCTAAATTTAGAGGAAAGAGAATGGGGACTATAGATTTACAGAGAGAAGAACTTACTGAAAAAGAAAAGCGCCATATTGAGATTCTGGAGATTTTAAGAAGACGAGGGCCCCTGAGCCGGCCAGATATTGCTAAAGAGATGGGTATAAATGTGGTTACTGTCTCTACTTACATTGATGATTTCATAAAGTATAATCTGGTACATGAGAAGGAGTTGGATATCTCTGACGGTGGTAGGAGGCCTGTGCTTTTAGATTTAAATCCTCAAGGTGGCTATATAATTGGAGCAGGCTTAAATCTTATGAATATGGTAGGCGTTTTGGCGGATTTAAAAGGTAATATTGTCCTTAAGACACAGTTTGATCGGCCAGGTGCTTCAGCAAGGGAAATTGTGGAATGCCTGTTAGGGATAATTCGCGAGATAATCAGGCGTTCTAAAGATTATACTAAGGATATAAGAGGTATTGGTGTGGGTATTGCAGGTATTATCGATAAGAAGAACGGTTCCGTTCGCTGGCCAGAAAGAATAAGTTATAACTATACTAATTATGTATCGGTTAACTTACCTTTGAGGGAATTGATTGAAAAGGAGCTTGGTTTACCGGCGATTATTGAAAATGATGCCACAGCCGCCTGTTTTGGCGAACAGTGGTTACGGTTAGAGCCGAGCCTGAAAAATATTATATATATGTTTTCTGGGGTAGGCAGTGGTATAATGATTAACGGAGAGATTTACACTGGTAGCTATGGGTGTGCAGGTGAGCTCTCTATATATAATTATAAGCAAGAGGAGCAATTTAGCTGTTCTTTGGGTAATCCGTGTTTTTTAAAGCGCTGGGATACGGACTTAGGGATTGTGGAAGATGCCAAGTCGATGTTGGCTAAAGATAATAAATTAGCTGATAAATTCTTTAAGTTAACTTCAAGCAATATAGACAACGTAGATTTAAAAAGTGTATTTATTGCTAACAGAACAGGCGATACTATTGCGAGCTTGGCACTGGATAAGGCAGCCGCAAGGCTCGGAATAAAGATTGCATCCTTGGTAAATTTATTAAATCCACAAGTAGTTGTGATCGGTGGTGGTTTAGAGGAAGCGGGTGAAGGATTCTTAAATAAGGTAAGTTTAACGGTAAAAGATTGGGCTTTTAGAGAGGCGGCCGAAGATTTAAAGATTGTTTATTCTCAATTAAGAGAAAATGCAGTGGCCTTGGGCGCAGCCAGTCTCGTTATAGAGAAGGTATTTGCTGGATTACTATAATTAGGCTATCACGAAACTCGTGCCAGCCTATGATTACACAGATTTTAGAAGTAGATTACACAGATAATACCGACGATGCTTTTAATCTGTGCAATCGTTTTTTTAATCGGTGTAATCAAGGGCGGCACTTTTGTGACGCCCTATTACTATAATAGGAAAGGAGAATAGATGCGAGAAAAAATAAGGCTTATCATAATAATAGTTCTCGCGGCCATGTTAGCGGTAAGTATCTTTACTGGTCTGCAAACTTACAGTGCAAAGAAAGCAATGGAACTGGAGAGAAACACATTGATAAACGAAAACGAAAGTTTAGCCAGAAAGATTGAAGAAATCGCTAAAGAAAGAAAACAACTTCAGGAGAAAGTTAATATATTAAGTAATGATTTAAATAAGGCCTCTCAGGAAAAACAGGATATCCAGGGACAATACGAATTAATAGTTAAAGAGAGAGACGACCTGGTCGGGAAACTAAAGACTTTGCAGGAAAATAACGACCAGTTACGCGACGATTTGAACAATCTTGTTCGTGAAAAACAGCGGTTAGGGCAAAGCCTGCAAGATAATTTATCGCTCCTAAGAAATGAGAATACCGAGTTAAAACAACAATTGGACAATTTAAACGGCCTTAAAACCAAGCTGGAAACTGAACTCGGGCAGCTTAAAGGAGAAAAGTCGGATTTCCAACGAAAGCTTAATGAGATAGACTCATTTTTAGAGCAGAAGTTAACCGAGCCCAAATACCTTAGCCTTAAAGAGCAACTAGGTGCTATGCGTAGCGGCGGCAAAGCAGAAACGCAACAGGCAGCAGAGCCCGAAAAGGAATCTGTAGAATTACCGCCTATAGTTGTGCGGCCACAAGCTCAAGCAGAAACACCGACGTGGCCAGAGAAGAGCGCGCCTGTTAATGCGACGGGTAAAGTCTTAGAGGTAAATAAAGAGAATAAGTTTGTAATCATTGATTTAGGTCAAGAAATGGGCGCAAAACTGGGCGATACCTTTAAGGTATATAAACAAGGTAACCCTATAGCTACTGTTGAAGTTATCCAGGTTCGCCAGAGTATCGCCGCCTGTGATATAAAGGAAGAAACTACGCCTATAGAAGCAGGCGATATAGTTAGATAATCCGTTAATCTCGTTAGGCTCGTTTTGCTCGTTAAGTTCGTTATAACGGGATAGACGGGCATAACGGGCTAAACGGACTCAACGAAATCTTGTTTTCATAATTATTAATGGTGCGCATTAAAAAAGATTCCTCCGGAGATGTTACCATAAATGATGTTGCCCGCCTGGCAGGCGTATCTATCACTACGGTTTCGCGCGTAATAAACAAAATCCCCACAGTTAAGGAAAAAAACCGCATTCTCGTGTTGGAGGCAGTCAAGCAGCTTAAATTTCAACCTTCTATTTTTGCGCAGCGGCTCGTCACCGGCAAGAGCAATGTGGTAGCATTGGTTATACCGCGCTACGAAGGAATATTTTATTCTTATTATGCCCTGGAGTTGATACGGGGCATAGGCACGCTTTGCGAAGCATTAAAATTAGATTTATTACTCCATCTTACTGACAGCCGCACGTCACTTAATTTAAAAGGTGTCGGAGGAATAATTTTTGCGGATATCATCGGTAACCGGGCTCAGCTCGAAGATGCATTAGCCTCCGGCATTCCCTCCATAGTGATTAATAATTATGTCGAGGATTTAGAAGTCAGCTGCATTGCTATAGATAATATAAGAGGCGCGCAAGACGCAGTCAATTATTTAATCGGTTTAGGCCACAGAAAAATAGCGCATATAACGGGTGATTTAGTCACTCAGGCAGCAGCTTGGCGTTTCGAAGGCTATAAGCGCGCGCTGAAGAAAAATAATATTGAGTTTTGCGAGGATTATGTATTTAAGACGGATTATTCGCGGGGGCAGGCCAGGAGCGCCGCGGAAAAGTTAATCAAGATACCCAATCCGCCTACTGCCGTATTTGTTGCCTCTGATTCTATGGCGCTTGAGGTAATGACAGTAGCGAGGGAATTAGGCCGCAAGGTTCCAGGCGATTTGTCTATTGTGGGTTTCGACGATAACCCCTCCGGCCTTTATGGGTCCGTATCTTTAACTACCGTAAGGCAACCTTTGATTAGGATGGCGCAAGATTGCGTAAAAGAATTGAATCTTTTGATATCTCGCAAGGATAAAGGTGGAAAGGTAAAAAAATTCCTGCTTCCGACAGAGTTAATAATTAGAGAATCCTGTCGACCCGTTGATCCTGGTAAGGCATAACCCTCCGCTGAATCAAAGGGAAAGAATAATTAATCCTGCTTTCTACACAAAATATGGTATATAAAAATTATTATAATACCATATATTGTATTTTTTCCTTGACAGAAAGATTCCGGGGTGTTATACTTTTCTTGGGTGAGAAAATTTAAGGTTTAATATTTAGCACGACTTTGTTAAAAATGCATTTTTCCTCAGACAGTCAAAGGATAAAGTTTTCTTAACTTATTGCTAAACAATGACTTATCTTTTTAATAATAGTAAAATAAGGTCAAAAATTAACATAGTAGTGATTTGGTTTTAATGGTGGAGGAGAAAATGGCACTGGAACTTTCCGAGAATGCCCTTAAGGTATTGGAGAAAAGGTATCTGAGCAAGGATGAGACAGGCCGGGCTATTGAGACACCAGAGGGTATGTTTCGCCGTGTAGCCAAGGCGATTGCCAGCGCAGATAAGCTTTACAATAAAACAGAAGAAGAGCTCGCCGGCCTTGAAGAGGCATTTTACCGCATTATGGCTGCTTTAGAATTTATGCCGAATTCGCCTTGCCTTATGAACGCGGGAAAAGAGCTCGCTCAGCTCAGTGCTTGTTTTACATTGCCTATTGATGATTCTATGGAATCAATATTTGAAACCTTAAAGGCAACATCCCTGATTCATCAATCGGGCGGAGGAACTGGCTTCTCTTTTTCACGGCTGCGTCCGAAGAACTCTATGGTTAGAACCACCGGCGGGATTGCCTCTGGCCCGGTTTCTTTTATGAAGGTCTATGATGCGGCAACTGAGGCTGTGAAACAGGGTGGAACCCGTCGCGGAGCAAATATGGGAATCTTGAGAATTGACCACCCCGATATACTAGAATTTATCACTTGCAAAGAAAACAATAAAGAGATTACCAATTTCAATATCTCAGTTGCTATTACCGATGATTTTATGCAGGCACTGCAAAAAGGCGAGGACTACGATTTAATTGACCCTCATAGCCACAAAGTAGTCCAACGGTTGAATACCAAAGAGGTCTTTGATTTAATTGTGAAACAGGCGCATAAAAATGGCGAGCCGGGGGTCATCTTTATTGATCGTATTAATCAGGATAACCCTACTCCAAAATTAGGTAAGATCGAATCAACTAATCCTTGTGGCGAACAGCCAATTTTGCCTTATGAGAGTTGCGATTTGGGTTCTATAAATTTATCCCGGATGTGCAAGGAAACGGGAGTGAGCCGTTATGAAATTGACTGGGATAAATTAAGAACCGTAACGCATCTGGCTGTGCATTTTCTAGACAACCTTATTGATGTAAATAAATTCCCTTTGCCTGCCATAGAAAAAGCTACAAAATTAACGCGTAAGATCGGCCTGGGCGTGATGGGCTGGGCGAGTTTACTTATACGCCTGAATATACCTTATAATAGTGATGAGGCAGTGGCTCTGGCTGAGAAGGTAATGTCTTTTATATTAAATGAGGCAACCAAGAAATCACAAGAGTTAGGCAAAGCTAAAGGATTATTCCCTGCCTTTAAAGGCAGTATTTATGATAAAAAGGAAGGTGGACTTAAATTACGCAATGCCACTTTAACGACAATTGCGCCTACCGGCACAATCAGCATTATTGCCGGTCCTTGTTCCTCAGGGATAGAACCGCTATTTGCCATATCCTATTACCGTAACGTAATGGACAACGATAAATTGATAGAGGTCGATCCGTTTTTTGAAGAGATAGCCCGTGAACGCGGATTTTACAGCCGTCAGTTGATGGAAAAAATTGCTGAAAAATCTTCGATTCAAGATATTGAAGGCGTGCCTGAAGATGTAAAAAGAATATTTGTTACTGCCCATGATATATCTCCTGAATGGCATGTGCGTATGCAGGCTGCTTTTCAGAAGTACACACATAACGCTGTTTCTAAGACCATTAATTTTCCCTATGAAGCAGCCATTGAAGAAGTAAGGCACGCTTATGCGCTGGCATACGAATTAGGTTGCAAAGGCATTACTATCTACCGTGATAGAAGCCGCGAAGAGCAGGTTCTAAATGTGGGACGTAAAGAGTCGAAACAAGAGCAGGTAATTCAAGATGCAGTTAAGATTATTCCTCGACCACGTCCAGAAGTAATTACCGGCACAACTACCAAGGTCGCCACAGGCTGCGGTAATCTCTATGTAACCATTAATAGCGACGAAACAGGTGCGCCTTTTGAGCTTTTTACCCAGATGGGTAAGGCCGGCGGCTGCGCTGCCTCTCAACTGGAAGCCATTGGACGGTTGGTTTCCCTGGCTTTCCGTTCAGGCATTGAGGTAAAATCCATTATTGAACAATTGCGCAATATCCGTTGCCCCAGCCCTTCCTGGGAAAAGGGGCAGCGTATATTTTCTTGCGCCGACGCCATTGCCCGCGTAATTGAAAAGAGGCTGGTGAATGGTGCGGCTGCTCCGGTTTCTCCGGAACCCGCGAGCGTAGCCATGAAACATTCCTATAGCGATGAGCCTGTGATTTCTGATTTTGATGTGCATGGGGAGATTGTGGGCGTTTGCCCGGATTGCGGAGGAGCGCTGCGCCATGAAGAAGGCTGCATTAAGTGCCATGCCTGCGGTTTTTCTAAATGCTAATGAAAAAAATACTCTATATAGTTTTAGACGGTTTAGGCGACCTGCCCATTAAAGAATTAAATAATAAGACGCCTTTAGAGGCAGCTTTAACCCCTAATCTTGACTCACTCGCCCAAAAAGGTAAAACCGGTATTGTCTATCCTGTAGCCAAGGGAATTGCTCCGGAGTCAGATATTGCAGTGATCAGCCTTTTGGGTTATGATGCCCGTAAGTATTATACGGGAAGAGGCCCGTTAGAGGCTTTTGCCGAGGGGTTAGTGATTCCTGACGGTAATTTGGCGCTGCGCGTCAATTTTGCTACTTGTGAACCGGATGGAAGAACCATAAAAGACCGCAGAGTAGGAAGAAACCTGACTACTGATGAGGCAACTTTTTTGGCCAAAGAAATAAATTCAAAAGTTACTTTAGCGAACGCTACCTTTGAATTTAAAAATACCATTGGCCATCGCGGAGTTTTAGTAATAAGAGGTATGCGTTCCAAATTATCCGGCTGGATAACCAATACTGACCCGGCTTATGAGCGGGAAGGAGTCTTTGGTGTAGCTTTGGAGAAGTTTGAAAACTTTGTAGCAGAATCGCATCCTATGCCGGGTTTCGAAAATTCAAGCGAAGCAAAAGAAGCAGCGCATCTTTTGAATGAATTTACCGAGAAATCGCATAAAGTTCTTAATGAATCGGCAGTGAATAAGAAAAGAATTGCCGAGAATAAGCTTGCGGCAAATATAATATTGTCCCGTGATGCCGGCGACCACCTTCCGAAATTTCCCAAAATAGGCAGCCTCTACAATATAAAATTCGGTTCATTTGTGCAGATGCCCGTAGAAAAGGGCATTGCCCTTTTAACCGGACTGGATGTAATCGATGTGCCTTCATCGAGCGGCCATCTGGATGTGGATTATGCCATTTGGGCAAAAGTAGCCCTAGACATCATCAAAAAATACGACGGTATTTATATCCATATAAAGGGCCCTGATGAACCCGCGCACGACGGAGATTTTAATAAGAAGAAAGAGATTATCGAGCTCATCGATAAATTTTTCTTTGCTGACCTGTTGCCTAAGCTGGATATTAATAATACGATTCTTGCGGTGACTGCAGACCATTCTACTGTTTGCGCAATAAAGGCGCATTCCGGTGACCCTGTCCCATTACTCGTCTCAGGCGGTAACATTAAGCCCGATGGCTCACTTAGTTTTTCTGAAAAGGCAGCTAAGCTTGGTTCAATAGGCGAACTTTGCGGCCAAGATATTTTGCCCCTCCTTGTGAAATCCGCTCAAGAATAGTATAATAGTTTAAAATAATTAGGGACGTCTTTACAGCTAAAGCTAAGGGTGTTCCACATTCAAAGCAAAGGCTGTCCCCTTTTTGCACTTTTCCCTTTTCTTAGGGGACACCCTTCCGATTGGTTTTAAAGACGTCCCTCGATTGGGATTGAACCTGTCCCTATCACTCCTAATATGTATGATTATGATGTTATAGTTATTGGTGCCGGTCACGCGGGTATTGAAGCGGCTTTGGCTTCGGCTCGTCTGGGTTGTAAAACTCTGCTTTTGACTTTAAGCCGCGATACCATAGGCCTAATGAGTTGTAATCCGGCAATCGGCGGCGTAGGCAAAGGACAACTAGTTAAAGAAATTGATGCCTTAGGCGGAGAAATGGCAAAAGTAACCGATGCCTGCGGTATTCAATTTAGGATACTCAATGCCTCAAAAGGCCCGGCAGTACAATCTTCGCGCGCACAGGTGGATAGGAACAAATATAAACAGTATATGCAAAAGATACTTAAGGAACAAGATAATCTTTTTATAAAGGAAGCAGAAGCAAGGAAGTTGATAGTCAGAGATAATCGAATAAGAGGGATAATTACTGAGCAAAATGAAGAAATTACTTCTTTTGCCGTGGTTGTCTGTCCGGGAACATTTTTAGACGGGCTGATACATATAGGGTTAAATCATTTTAGCGCCGGCCGGATTAATGAACCCGCAGCAGTTGATTTAGCCGGAAACTTAAAAGAATTAGGTTTTAATCTGTTGAGATTTAAGACCGGCACCTGCCCGCGCTTGGATAAAGACTCTATAGATTTCTCTAAGCTAACCGTTCAAGAAGGAGATAATCCGCCCCGCCCATTTTCTTTTTCTACAAAACAAATAATACAGAAACAGATTCCCTGTTACATAACTTATACCAATAAAAATACCCATCAGATTATTAGGGATAATTTGGATAAATCTCCTTTATACACGGGGATAATCAAGGCCACAGGTGTCAGATACTGCCCATCAATCGAAGACAAGGTCGTTAAATTTGCTGAAAGAGCGCGGCACCAGATATTTTTAGAGCCGGAAGGCTATGAAACGCCTCAGATTTACCCTAATGGTTTGGCCACGAGTTTGCCCGAAGAAGTACAGCTTGAGATTTTGCATTCCATCGAGGGTTTAGAAAATGTTAAAGTAATCAGGTTTGGTTACGGTATAGAACACACAGTAGCCGAACCCACGCAACTCTATTCTACCCTGGAAACAAAATTGATTAAGAATTTGTATCTTGCCGGCCAGATAAACGGTACAACTGGTTACGAAGAAGCCGCAGCGCAAGGGTTAGTGGCGGGTATAAATGCTGCTTTGCGGGTCGAGAATAAAGAGCCGCTTATTTTAGACCGCGCCTCAAGCTATATCGGAGTATTGATTGATGACCTGACTACCAAAGGCACAAACGAACCCTACCGGATGTTTACTTCGCGCGTGGAGTATCGCTTGATTTTACGCGAAGATAATGCGGATTTACGCCTGAAGAAAATAGGCTATGATTTAGGTTTAGTGAGCAAAGAAGATTATCAAAAATTGCAGGAAAAAACAGAGGCAATTAAACAGGGGATAAATTTTTTAAGAACTACTCGCCTGAAGCCTTCAGCGCAAGTCAACAATCGCCTGATTGACCTAGAGATCTCGCCTATAAAAAAGGCAGTTACCTTGGAAGAAATTTTAAAAAGGCCGCAGATAAATTTAGAGCACCTAAAGAGCATGGACCAGGTCAATTTAGATATTCCTGAATTCGCTTCCCGTCAGGTAGAAATTGAGGTAAAATATGCGGGGTTTATTCAGAGGCAGCTTAAAGAAGTAGAAAGATTTGATAATTTAGAAAAAATAAGGCTGCCGCAAGGGTTAAATTATGCTGAGATTTCAGGCCTATCTCGAGAGATAATAGAAAAACTGCATAAATTTAAACCCCTTAATTTAGGCCAGGCATCACGTATTTCCGGAGTTACGCCCGCAGCAATTTCTATATTAATGGTATATTTGAAGAGATTTAATTCAGGTGAGGTAAAAGATAAGGCTAAGGTTTAGGCTAAGGTTAAGGTATGTCTGGAGAAAGAAATTATCTTATTTTGAAAAAATTCTGTCAGGATTTAGGCGTAGATTTATTCGGCGCAGCTGACATTAATAAGATAAAGAAAGATTTTGCATTGTCCAAGAGTTTATTAGAAAGATTTGATAAAGCCGTATGCCTGGGATTAAGTTTATCAAAAAGCATCCTGGAAGAAATTGAAAATGCTCCTACGCGGCTATATTTCCATCATTATCGCACAGCTAATGCCTTACTGGACCAGATTGCTTTTAAGGTAAGTAATTATATACAGAAAAATAGTTTTTTTGCTCTACCCATACCCGCTTCACAGATTATAGACTGGCAGAACCAGAAGGCGCATCTTTCGCATAAAAAAATAGGCTATTTAGCAGGATTAGGCTGGATAGGCAGGAATAATTTATTAGTCAATAAAACTTTGGGTAGCCAATTTCGCATAGTTTCCATTCTTACTGATATGCCGCTAAAGACAGATAAGCCTACAAAAGAGGCCTGTGGAGAATGCAGGCTATGTATTGATGCCTGCCCTGTAAAGGCAATAAAAGAGGATCCTGCGGATTTCGAGCATTTAAGATGCTTTGAGAAATTAAAGGAATTCCAGAAACAGCGTTTGGTTGACCAGTATATCTGCGGCGTTTGCGTTAAGGCTTGCATAGGAGAGAAAGCCTCAAAAGAATTTCACAAGCAAGAGTGCTCATAAATGGACAGATGCCAATGTGTTAGGAACAAAGATAAAATTATATTTTTAATTTTACATTAGCTCTTTACGGCCTATCTTTTAAATGATATAATCCACGTCGATAACTTTAAAAGAACAGTGAAAACCAAATGCACCTATTATTAATTTCTCTAATTTTATTAATGGGCCTTGCCGTCGGCTGGTCAATCGGCGCCAATGACGCCGCCAATTCCTTAGGCACTGCAGTCGGTTCAAGGGTTTTGACCTTAAGGCAGGCGATAGTCTTAATTGCTATTTTTGGTTTTTTGGGAGCATTCTTACAGGGCTCTTATGTCGCCAAAACCATTGGCAAGGGCATTGTGCCAATGCAAGAGCTAGACAGGGACCTAGTTTTATATTTAGCAATGGTGGCTGCTTTTGCTGCTGCTAGTTGGGTAGTTTTAGCTACATACTGGAAGATGCCTATTTCTACCAGTCATTCTATTGTAGGCGCAGTGGCAGGCGCAGGATTAGCAATAGGTGCACCGGTTAGATGGAAGGTGCTTTTAGATATATTTATCTGTTGGATTTTTACTCCCATAGGCAGTGCTGTTTTAGGATATATTTTTTACCGCATTTTTAAGAATATATTTTATCGGATTATTCCGCGTAGATACTTAAAAGTTACTTTTGCGGCCCTGATTATTATCAGCGGATGTTACGTAGCTTATTCCTGGGGAGCAAATGATGTTGCCAATGCTACTGGTGTTATAGTGGGCGCAGGAATACTTACGCCTACCACAAGCGTAATTTTAGGAGGGCTGGCTATAGTTTTAGGTATTATGACTTGGGGGTATAAAGTCATAGAAACAATAGGTTCACAGATAACCAATCTTTTACCGATTATGGCTTTCTCTGCGCAGTTAGCCAGCGCTATCAATGTTCATATATATACGATTTTTGGTATGCCGGTTTCTACTAGCCACTCTATCGTAGGCGCAATTTTTGGGGTAGGATTAGTGCGCGGTGTGCGGGTTCTAAACATCCGCATTATGCGCGAGATAATTATATGCTGGTTAGCCACGCCCTTTATCTCAGGCGTAATCAGCTTTTTAGTGCTTAAAGGAATAATGATTTTTGTAAAAATAGGAGGTTAAGATGAAAGAGATAAGGAATATCTTAGGTTGGTTGGGAATGGCGCAGGAGCAATCTATATTACAGGATGCGCAGAAACACGTAGAAGAGATTTACCAGACAGTTACGCATTTTACCGAAGCGATTAAGGCGTTTACCCAAGGAGATATGCAGGCAAAAGTCTTCGCTATTGAAAAGGTCAGAGAAAGCGAACACAAAGCCGATGAATTAAGGTCGAAAATGATAAACGAACTTTCAGAGGGCCTACTCTTGCCGCCCGCCAGAGAGGATTTGATGCGTTTTGCCAGAAACTTAGATAATATCGCCGATTGGACAAACGGCGCAGCCAGAATTTTGGGATTTATTGAGCAGAAACTCCCAGAGAATATTTTAAAAAATATCTTATCTGCTACAGGGTTAATCTTTACTTCCACTTCTAAACTCAAAGAGGCGATAGAATCTCTCACTAAGAATGACCTAAAAAAAGCATTAAATGATTGCGAGGACGTTGATCACATCGAACACGATGCGGATGACCAAAAAAGACTTTTAATTGAGAGCATCATTCACGCTAAACTTGAGCCAGCTACACTTCTATTAAGTTATCAATTGGCTGAATATCTGGAGGGAGTAACGGATAAGATAGAAGACGCAGCTGATTTTATTAAAGTCTTAGCTATTAAGTCAAAATAATGTTTCCTTTGACATTAATCCACTGTATACTATAATTTAGGAAAGGAGACCGGCTGTATGCAAGAGCGTAGGATGTTTGAGCGGTTCAATATCGAGATTCCCGTAACGATCCGTAGCTTAGATGACAAAAAAATAGAAGGTTCGGGCAAGATAATAAATATAAGCGCAGGCGGAGGCGGAATGGTAGTAACCACAGAATACCTGTTGCCCCAAACGCCCTTAGAAATACAGCTTCTTTTTCCTGATGGCAAGGATCCCCTTATCGCCAATGCAAAAGTAATTTGGTTGAAGGCAATGGAGCCTACCCTGTTTTTGGCAGGAGTGCAGTTTGAGAAAGTGGATTTTATGGGTATCGCCCGGGCCTTAAGGTTACGTCATTAAATAGGCCTACCTACAATCTCTCCTTGACCCCGTTAGAAATTATGCTATGATATTTTAAGCATTTCTAACGGGGTTGACCCCCTATTCTTTAAATGATCACGACTTTGTTAAAAATGCATTTTTCCTCAGATGCACACAGATTTTTAAGGATGCACACAGATTTTCTCCGTCGATATCAGTGTGCATCCATCTTTTATCAGTGTGAATCTTACAGTCAAAGGATAAAGTTTTCTTAACTTATTGCTAAACAATGACTTATCTTTTTAATAATAGTAAAATAAGGTCAAAAATTAACATAGTAGTGAAATGATATAATTCAAACAAATATGAAAAAGAAGATTATTTTTTGGATGAGAAAACAACTAAAAGATTCAGGTGCAAAAGGTATAGTGATGGGCCTTTCTGGCGGAGTAGATTCAGCGGTTGTAGCGGCCCTGGCAAAAGAAGCTTTTGGAAAGGGGAGAGTCTTAGCCTTAATTTTACCCTGTCATAGCCAAGTTCAGGGGCTGAAAGACGCGCTGCTCGTAGCCCGGCAACTCGGCATAGAAACCAAGACATTGGATTTATCAGATATATACGATAATCTCATCAGGATTCTACCTGAGGCAGGCAGGCGGGCTTTGGCAAATCTAAAGCCGCGCTTAAGGATGTCGGTTCTCTATTATTTTGCCAACAAGTTTAATTATTTAGTCTGTGGCACAGGTAATAAATCCGAAATTAAAGTTGGTTATTTCACTAAGCATGGCGATGGTGCTACGGATATATTACCAATAGGGGATTTATTAAAAAGGGATGTGAGAAAATTAGCAAAGCAATTAGGGATACCCACTCGCATAATTACCAAATCGCCCACTGCAGGCCTTTGGCCAGGCCAGACTGACGAAGGCGAGATGGGCATAACTTATCCTGAATTAGATGATATATTAGAGCGCCTGGAAAATAAGAAAAGGCAGGTTCTTTCAAAGAAAAAGATAAATAAAGTTAAAGAGATGATTAAGAGGTCAGAACATAAAAGACAAGGACCTAAAATATGCTATATTTAGAGAAATCACAAGTAAGTGTGTAAGTTTTTAAGTGTGTAAGTGTGTAAGGGGAGCACTTAAACACTTTACACTTATAAACTTTACACTCCGAGCGACGAAAGGAGCGAGGCAATGGATGAAATATTAGAGATATTAGAAAAGGACGCACGCACAACACCCGAGGATATTGCCAGGATGTTGAAGAAAAAGCCTCAAAATATAAAAGAGGCAATAAAAAAATATGAAAAAGAAGGCGTAATAGTAAAGTATAAGACAGTAATCAATAAAGAGTTAATCAAAGATACGGATTCGGAAGTCAGGGCTTTGATAGAAGTTAATATTACGCCGCAAAAGGATGTAGGTTTTGACAAGGTCGCTGAGCGTATATATTCGTTTCCAGAGGTTTCCAGCTGTTATCTTATATCGGGTACTTACGATTTACTCCTGATTCTTGAAGGCCGCGACCTGCATACAGTTTCCAGGTTCGTGGCGGAAAAATTAGCTCCGATGGAAAATGTTAAAGGCACAGTAACCCACTTTTTGTTAAAGAAATACAAAGAAGACGGGGTCATTTTAAAACATAAAGAAGAAAATAAAAGGATAGCAATTTCCTATTAGAAGTTCGTAAGTTCTTTTGTTCGTAAGTTCGCAAGTTAAATGAAAAACTAAAGAATCTTAGAACATTAGAACTATAGAACCTAAGAACCATGAAGAATATCGTTTCCCAGAAAGTACAAGACATACGGCCTTCGGGTATCCGGGCA
>Ga0210051_1000332_pt1 | contig 41831 bp, 32 predicted proteins | sample CryGey092014_all_FD_185464 | JGI IMG/M metagenome (GOLD analysis project Ga0210051, IMG submission 185464) | Groundwater microbial communities from aquifer - Crystal Geyser CG23_combo_of_CG06-09_8/20/14_all (SPAdes) (version 2) | ecosystem: Environmental > Aquatic > Deep subsurface > Groundwater...
ATGGGCAAATTCATAGTAACCATTATCATCGGTTAATGTCCAAAGTCCACCATCACCAGTGGTATTCAATTTCCCATCTGAATCAGCTGCAATCTGAGCCAGAACATTGCTATCCACATGGGATGAGGAAAGTGTCAATCTCACCTCCTTAACTGGTGTTCGTAGGTCAGCGGCACGCACATACCCGGCAATCTTACCATCAATAACATTTACCTCGGCTGTCTTTGGAACGCTCCATTTGCCATATCGTGATTTAACCTTCAGGCTAATGGTATATTTGCCTGCCTGAGTAAATTTGCAGGTTGGGTTATAAATGGTTGCCGAGCCATTTGGGAAAGTCCACTCCCAGACAGTAATTTTGCCGATTTGCTCATCTTCAACAAAATCTGGGTGATTACCTGCAAACTGAATGGGTGAGTAATTACCGCCATGGATACCTCCACGATAGTGACCTCCTGGCATAGCTGTGGGCTTGCCTGCCTCAATGGCAACATTAGTGAAAGCACTACCGCTCAATACTAATCCCTCAGATGTAGTCACGGTGGCCACACATTTGAGGCTATAATTACCCTCTGCTGTCCAGAAATATTCTGCCTTACCATTCCCATCGGTCTCCACACTGGTGGTGCCAACATACCATTGATACTGAAAAAAAGCCCCGGGGGGATAGGCTTCTTTGTTGATCGAGCAGGCAAGCTCAACAGGTTTATCAGGCTTGCCAGTGTATGGACCATTTGCATCCAAAGCCACAGTATTGTATATCTTCAGGTCAAATGTCTTTTCATCGCTTTTGACACCATAATTAGTAACTGCCTTACAATAGATTTTGTAAGCCAGATTAGGATTGTTCCATGTGTAGGAGACCTGTGAACTTGCTGTCTGTGTCGCTTCTACCGTGTTCCAGTTATTATTAAAGTCCCAGAGATATTTTGTAATTGTTTCATTTCCGTTGAGCTAGGCATCTGCCATAAGATAAACAAGCCTACCTACAACCCCAACATATTTGTTGTTATACCAGGAGGAGACAGATTGCGGTGGAGTATTTTTGACTATTGGACGATTCCATGCACGGACTGGAATCTCTAAAATATCTGAGGTCACAGAATTGTCGTCAATTGCTCTACAATAGACTGTGTATTCACTGGCATCAGAGAAACTTGTGGTTTTCTTGGGGTCGGTTATCGTATTTCCAATATTTCCAAAATCAAAGTTGCCAGGCAATTTCCATTGGTATCCCTTGCGTGTTGCTTCAGGGAAAGTAGAATTAGTAGGCGGTATTACTTCAAACTGGACACTTTCTGATGTAGCTACATTCACCTTGCTGTTTGTCCCCAACGCAGGGCTTTTAAGTTTGGGCTTGCCTATTGGCTTATATGCCCTGACTGAAACAGAAATCTTTATCGTATCAAAGGGCAATGTAAGCGTAAAGTTACCTGAGTAATCCCTGTAATCCTTGTCAGGGTAACCTTCAGGAGGCTCAACCCACACATCAACATCCTTGGTCCTACCACCTTCTAAAGTTCCGCTTGTACCTGAGAACTTTATCCAGTTATAAGGAGATGAACTGATTGACCAATCTTGTGTTGTATTATAAGAAACCCCGGTATTCTTGAATGAAAGGGTTTCCTTTTTGGATTTATTGTAAGCACTCGCAGACTCATTTTTAACAACATAGACACTGTCAAGATTAAATCCTGGTTTTTCCATCACCTCCATCTTCGGTGCCTTAAGTTTTAGTTGCAGGTCATCAAACCAGACATCTACCTGATTCTCCCCGCAGTCCCGATGGGCTCCCATTTTAACCCTAATCTTTCGTGTCTCTTTGGGTAAAAGTTTATCTTTGATCTCAAACTTAGTCCAATCTCCATGGTGCCAGCCAGTAGAATGTATACCAAGGTTATTTCCTGAACCATCATAAAATGTTATCTCAAACCATCCGTTGTCATCATGACTAAACTGCCCACCCTGGCCCTTAACCCATCCGCTAAAGTCCATCTTTGCACTATCACCATTTATTGCTCCAGCATATTGTGAAACATCCACATCCTGGTAGGCATCCGACAAAACGCCACCGCCATTTTGTCCTCCACCACGAAAGCTATCGCACTGTGTGGTAAAACCATTACTTGGCACCCAGGAAGTTGTTCCACTAGCTGCACTGTGATTCTTAATCAGATTGTCTGTTACTACCTCCGCAGCCATGGCCAAATTAGTCCACAACCCCAAAACCACCATCACGGCCCCAATAACCCCCCAAAATCTCTTCCAACCAAGAATTATCAGGGTTAATTCGTGTGTATTTTGGTTAATTTTAATCACCTTCTCCATTTCTCCACCTTCTCCCTCTCCCCTTTCTTACACAATTTCTGCCATAATGAGAATTGCTGGGGTCGAAAAATTCCCCTTGACAAAAATTCATTCTTCAGATATAATGAATTAAGTTAGCATTCAGATAGAGGATAAAAATCTATGTATAATAGAAAACGCCGTGAAAAACTTGCTGATTTACTTTTTGATCTGGTGAAATTTATTCTTACCATTGGTATTGTTGGTAGCATATTCACCGGCACTTTTAGATTTCCATATTTAATATGGGGAGTATTATGCACTTTGGTATTAGTAACCAGTGCCTATTTTTTAACTCCTAAAGACAAGGAGGATTAAATCACATGGATCCAATGTTAGGTGTTGCCTTTATTTTTCTCTGTTTTTCTATTTTTGCTGGTGTTTTTCTTTTAGTATTTCATATTCAGGATAAACGCCAAGCTCGCAAATCCAAACCCACTTCTACTGAATAGTAAGCGTCTGGGTATTTTATGTCTGGGGAAAATGGGGACAGCGCCCTATTTTTTCTTCTAAAAATAGGGCGCTGTCCCCATTTTCCCCATTTTCCCCCATTTTCCCCGATAAGTGGATGAATTGATAGGAAATGTTTATGAATTATGAATCTGTGTTCCTTTAACCTATAAACTCATCAACCTATCAACCTATCAACCTATCAACCTATCAACTTATCAACTTATGTGTTCTCCGTGGTGAATTACTTTACCTGAGTAGTTGCGACAGCTCTTCAACAAAGAAGGATTCCCGACAAGCGGGAATGACAGAGCACAGAGGGCATGGACTTCTTGTCCATTCTGGCTTAGCCTGTCCCCGACTATCAAGAATCGACAGAATCCTTCTTCTCCTTTCCTTGTCATTCTGGCTTGTCCAGAATCCTTCTTCTTATCCGACCACATCTGATGTACTTGACAAAGAAAGGAAAATAGGGTGCTGTCCCCCGGTTTTCCCTGATTTTTTTCTTGACAATCTCTTTTAAGTTGTGATATAATTACATTAAATTATCTATGGAAGATACTAAATAATGTTGCCGAAGACACCCGCGAGGTGATAAATATTACCAAGCTCAATAGTGAGCTGAAAACCACCGTGGCAAAGATCGACCAGCTCCGGGCGGATATTGATGCCATTGTTGCGGAGATTGAAGGGGGTGCTCAATGATATTGGAAAACAAATTAAACATAACCAATCAGGTTGAGCTGGCAAAGGCTGAAGAAAAAATCAGTAAACAGAAAGCCAAACAGCTTTTTGACTCTGGTGATATTGCCAAGGTGGAAGTCGGCACATTTTCAGGGCTCTCTTTTATTCATGCCTATCTGTTTGAAGATATATACGACTTTGCAGGTAAAATCCGCACGGTAAATATAGCCAAAGGCAATTTTAGTTTTGCTCCACTGATGTATCTAAAGCAATCTCTTTTGCATATTGACACCATGCCCCAAGGCAATTTTGACCAGATCATCGAAAAATATGTGGAGATGAACATTGCCCACCCTTTTCGTGAGGGCAACGGTCGAGCCACCCGTATCTGGCTTGATCTTATTTTAAAAAAAGAGATCAAACAGGTGATGGATTGGAATTTGGTTGATAAAGAAGAGTATCTCTCTGCCATGGAACGCAGTGTGGTGAAGGATATTGAAATTAAAGTTCTCCTAAAACAAGCCCTGACGGATAAAATCCATGACCGTGCTCTATTTATGAAGGGGATTGATGTGAGTTATTACTATGAAGGCTATAGCGAATTTAGAATTGGGAAAATGGGAAAATGGGGGGAAAATGGGGACAGCGCCCTATTTTTTCTTCTAAAAATAGGGCGCTGTCCCCATTTTCCCCCCATTTTCCCATTTTCCGGCATAAATAACCTGTTCATGGTGAGTATTTACTTGAGATTGTTCCTGCATGATATTTCTCCTTTTTGTTAAATTTTCAATCCCGTTTGCAATGCCTTAAGCCCGGCAACAGTGAGTAGACCCATTACCATCCAACGAATAAATGTTGGCTTTGCCTTCTTAAGGATTCGTACACCAATAAATGAACCGAACATGATTCCTATCAGGGATGGAATTACAATCATAGGTATTACACAACCTTTATTAAAGTAAATCCATGCAGCTGATGTGTCTGTAATTGAAAGCAAAAACTTACTGGTACCAACACTAATCTTTAATGGTGCCCCCATTAGCATATTCAACACTGGAACATTTGCCCAGCCTGCACCAAGCCCAAACATGCCAGCCATAAAACCAATAATAACAAATGTGGCAAGTCCAAGAGGGGTACGATGTATCTTCCAATTGACAGCTTGACCGGTACTTCCCTCAGTGTAGATACCGTGTATCCGCAGGGCTGAAGACAATATGTCCGCCTTGGGGACCACAGGTAATTCTGATTTCTTTGCCGTAAACAGAAGAACAACAATTCCAAGAATAATTACTCCAAGAAGTGTCTGGACAATATTGGTAGGTATAGCAAGCCCAATCATTGCTCCAAATATAGCAGATGTCGAGGCAATAAGGGCTACAGGAATAGCCAGCCTCAGGTTTGCCAGATCAGATCTGAGTAACGAAGGACCTGCTGCTAAGGCACCACAAAGTGCTACTAAAAGCCCTGTCCCTCGAACAAAGTCCAGATGAAAAGGGAAAAATCCACTGATAATAGGTACATAAAGCACCGCACCGCCAATACCACCCAAAACAGCAGCAATCCCCATAAATAAAGTAACAACAAATAAGCTACTTGGTCATACCCACCACGCTACAGAACTATTGGCTGAGGTTACTGTTTCTGTGGCAGCAGCAATAGCTGGATTAAGCATCATAAGCATGGCAATTATACCAAGCCATAAATATAATCCTTGAAATACTGATTTAACTCGAATACACATCTTTTTAATAATCTCCTCGTATTGATAAAAAAAAATCCCCCTGATCTGCGTGTTGCCTGCCTGTGCATATTCTCGCACAGACAGACAACGAACAAACAGAGAGACACTACCTTACCTTTTTTCTTCTTTTAACCAGCCCATCATACTCCTTAATTCTTCTCCAACCTTTTCTATCAAATGTTCTGCATCATTCCTTACAAGGGCATTTAATACCGGTTGATTTGCCTGATTTTCAAGTATCCATTCCTTGGCAAATTCCCCAGTCTGAATATCTGACAGAATTTCCTGCATGGTTTCCCTTGTTTCATCATTGATAATCCATTTTCCACGGGTAACATCCCCATATCTGGCTGTACCACTTATTGCCTGTCTCATGCCAGTGATACCTTTCTCATGGATGAGGTCTATGATTAACTTTAATTCATGGCAACATTCAAAGTAGGCTATCTCTGGCTGATACCCTGCTTCTACTAAGGTGTCAAAACCTGCCCGTATCAATTCTGTTAATCCACCGCACAAGACAACCTGTTCGCCAAACAAATCGGTTTCTGTCTCCTCCTCAAAGGTTGTTTCAATGATACCGGCTTTAGTACCGCCAATTGCTTTACCATATGCCAGAGCAAGCTCCAGTGCCCTGCCAGATGCATCTTGCTGCACAGCCACAACGCATGGAACACCGCCACCCTCTGTATAAACCCGTCTGACGAGCTTACCAGGCCCCTTGGGTGCAATCATAACCACATCAACATCCGGTGGTGGAACAATCTGACCAAAGTGGATATTGAACCCATGTGAAAAACCAAGCACCTTACCTGGATCCAGGTTTGGCTTTACAGCTGATTCATAAATACTTTTCTGCGTCTGATCTGGTACCAGCATCTGGATATAATCAGCCTGTGCAGCTGCCTCTTGTGCAGAAACAGGAGTAAAACCATCCCGTTTTGCCATCTCATAATTTCGTGAACCTTCTCGTTGGGCAATAATAACATCACACCCACTATCCCTTAAGTTTTGTGCCTGTGCATGTCCCTGAGCACCATAGCCAATGATGGCTATCTTTTTACCCTTTAACAGGGTCAAGTCCGCATCCTCTTCGTAAAATATCGTTGCCATTGTTTCAACCTCCTTAAAAATGATAGGCCTTATAGGAACTATAAGACATATTCTTATTCTTTACTTTTCCCCTCTCACCACCGCCACTTTGCCTGTCCGCACCAACTCCTTTACCCCAAAGGGTTTAAGCATTTCAGTAATCCCGTTTATCTTGCCTTCATCACCGGTTATCTCCACAGTTATTGTCTTTGGGGAGACATCAATAACCTTACCTCGGAATATCTCCACTATCTCCAGAATCTTTCCCCTTTGCCCCTCATCTACCCCAACCTTAATCAAAACCAATTCCCTTTCGACATGATCCTCTTTGGTTACATCCATAACCTTAATTACATCAATGAGTTTATTGAGTTGCTTTTCTATTTGTTCAATAATTTTATTATCACCATGGGTAACAATAGTCATTCTCGATATCATAGGGTCATCTGTTTCTCCCACACACAGGCTATCGATATTATATCCCCTTCCGGAGAACAATCCCGACACCCGTGCCAGCACCCCAAGCCTATTTTCAACCAATACAGATATTGTATGATTCATTATGCCTCCTACGCCATTCCTTCAATCATCTGGGTTAATGATGCCCCTGCCGGCACCATGGGGAACACATTTTCCTCTTCCTCTACCCAAAAATCAAGTACCACCGGCTTTTTAGAGCTAATTGCCCTTTTTAAGGCAGGCACAACCTCTTCCTCTGTTTCGACCCGAATTCCTTCAGCACCATAAGCCTCAGCCACCTTGACAAAATCAGGTTGAACGGTCATAGAGGTATGTGAGTATCTTTTATTAAAGAAAAGCTCCTGCCATTGTCTGACCATACCCAGATTATGATTATTCAAAATAGCTACATTGACCGGTAAATTATACTGAATAGCAGTGGCTAATTCCTGAATATTCATCTGAAAACTGCCATCTCCGGCAATATCAAAGACCACCATATCCGGATTAGCAACCTGTGCCCCAATTGCTGCTGGAAATCCATAGCCCATGGTACCCAATCCACCAGAGGACAGAAAACTTCGTGGATAATCAAACTTATAATATTGAGCTGCCCACATCTGATTTTGTCCAACCTCGGTAGTGATAATCGCATTACCCCCAGTAACCTCATATATCTTTTCTACGACAAATTGTGGTTTTAATTTCCCACTCTTTTTATACCCAAGTGGATATTCTTTTTTCCATTGTTCAATCTGCTCTATCCAATCATTAATCTTTGGAGGTATTGCCTCTTTGTTTAATTGTTGCAAAATACATTTAGCATCCCCAACAATAGGGATATGAGCATGAACATTTTTGCTGATAGATGCTGGGTCAACATCAATATGAATAACCGTAGCTTTTGGGACAAATTCATCTATCTTTCCAGTTACCCGATCGTCAAATCTGGCACCAATAGCAATAACCAGATCTGCATTGGTAATGGCATAATTAGCATACTTTGTCCCATGCATGCCCAACATACCAAGGAATAATGGATGTGTTCCAGGAAAACCACCAAGCCCCAACAGGGTAGAGGTTACTGGAATACCAGTAATATCCACAAATTTTTGAAGTTCCTCGGCAGCGTTGGATGATAATATTCCTCCCCCAGAATAGATAATAGGTTTTTTACTAGAAGCAATAGCATTAATTGCCTTTTTTATCTGCATTGGATGCCCCAAACAGGTTGGATTATAGCTTCGAATATCTACCTTTTTAGAATAGTTAGGGCTACTCATGGTTTCTGTAGATATATCCTTGGGTATATCTACGAGTACAGGACCCGGGCGGCCAGTACTCGCAATATGGAAAGCCTCTTTAACCACCCTGGCTATATCAGCAACATCTTTAAGCAAATAGCTGTGTTTTACAATTGGTCTGGTAATGCCAATAATATCTGCCTCCTGAAAGGCATCATTTCCAATCATTGTAGTGAGAACCTGTCCGGTAATAATCACCATGGGGATGGAATCCATATATGCTGTAGCAATACCTGTTATCAGATTCGTTGCCCCTGGACCTGAGGTAGCCATACATACCCCAACCTTATTTGTAGAACGGCTGTATCCATCAGCTGCATGAGCCGCCCCCTGTTCGTGTCTAACCAAGATAAAGTTTATTTTTGCATCATACAAGACATCAAAGATAGGCAACAATACCCCACCTGGATACCCAAAGATAGTATCTGCCCCCTCTCTTATTAAAGACTCAATTAATATTTGTGCACCTGTATATTTCAAAAGGAACCTCCTTCTCTGTGATAGGTGATAAGGTAATCGGTAAAAGATAGCGTAACCATTCACGACTAATAATATTTTAACACAGAGTTCACAGAGACGACAGAGGGACACAGAGCTTAAATTCCAATCATCATACGGCTGATTTTCATACAGTTATCTTACCTGAAAGCCGATTGTCCTCTTTCTCTGTGTCCCTCCTGATACTCTGTGTTCTCTGTATTAAAAATATAGGCTGTGAACGGTTACCATATTAATTATATATCAAAAGCAAGATTTTGTCTACCATTATTTTCAGGTTTTTGTAAAATATTTTCGATCTGTGTATCTGGAATTCGCCACATATACTCAGCGATATCACAGCAATTCTCATTTTGACTTTTTTCGCCTTTTATGATATAATTGACACCAATTTAGTATTAAGGGAGGGGAATAAAATGGGGGAAAATTTTACTTTTAGACAAATGGTAGGAAGTTTACGAAAAGCAATCCAAGCTTTTCCGGACAAACGGATAGGGAAAAATTTAACTTACTCCATAGAAGACGCGGGATTGGGTGCTTTTTCTGTTTTTTTTACACAGTGTGCGTCTTTTCTTGCTAATCAGAGGGCTATGGAAGAAACAAAGGGGAAAAGTAACGCTCAAACACTTTTTCAAATTGACCAGATTCCCAGTGACAATCATATTCGATATCTTCTGGATACTGTTTCTCCCAGTCTTATTTTTCCTGTTTTTGACAAAGCTCTTGCAGAATTAAGCGATTCGGGACATCTTAATGAGTTTCGTATTTTTAATGGAGACTTACTTATCCCTCTTGATGTTACATGGTATTTTTCTTCAAAGAAAATCCATTGCGATAGCTGTTCCACAATAACACACGAAGATGGAACAATTACTTACTATCATTGTGTGCTAACTCCTGTCATTGCTGCTCCAGGACAGAATAAAGTGATTCCCCTTATTCCGGAATTCATAGTCCCACAAGATGGTCATAATAAACAGGATTGTGAAAATGCTGCTGCTAAACGCTGGATACAAAATTACGGAAAGAAATATAGTGTCATGGGGGTTACAATTTCAGGTGATGATTTATATTGCAAACAACCAATATGTCTTGAATTATTGGACAAAGGCTTTAATTACATACTGGTTTGTAAGCCTGGCTCTCATAAAGCACTTTATAAGTGGGTAGAGCTTCTTGAAGAAGGGATTGATCGACATACTGTCACTCTCAGACGATGGAATGGGAGGTTTCAGGAAATATATACATATAAATATGCTAATCATGTCCCCTTGAGGGATAGTGAAGATGCTCTGTGGGTTAATTGGTTTGAGTTGTGTGTAAGCACAGAGGCTGGAAAGATTCTCTATAAAAATGCATTCGCCACCAATCACAATATCACAGATAAAAATGTTGAGGCTCTGACAGTATGTGGAAGAACTCACTGGAAAGTGGAAAATGAGAATAATAATGTATTCCAGACTTCTACAAAAGTCTCCTTTTATGGGCTATTTTTTTGGACAGTGTCTATTTCACATAACTCGTTGTCTGTTAGGATGTTATGGTTTTAATGGTTGATTTTTCAGAAAAGATAACACCAATAAAATCAATTACTTGCAAATACTGAATGTCCAATTTTGCTCTGTTTGGCGTAACTTGTTGAGAGTCAACGACTTCAATCATCACGATAAATTGACTTGTAGAAGTCTGGTAGTTACTATTTTTTTATCTATTTTAATATAATAAATCCGTTTTTTACTTATGATTTATGAATCAAAATCACCATTATTTTTGTACCTTCTTCCTAGAATCAGAATAAAGGGTTATTCCTACCATTACAGCACCAAAAATAACTAACATTCCCATTACTATCATTATACTTTCCATATCCTTTTCTCCTTAAATCAATCCTCTGTCGAGGCTACAAGTATTATTGCAAAAACTACCAAAAATAGAAATGACGCGCCACTTACAAAAACAAGTTCGGGATAGAAATGTCCACTGATGATACTTCCTAATATTACAATAGAAAGCAAATATTCAGCAATCTTTGTAAGTATACCTGCTGTATATTTTTTGTCTCTTTCCCAAACTTCACTTTTTCTCTCCTTACCTTTGAAAGAAGGCGAACAAGACAATACCAGTAGAGTACCAATCTGACCCAGCCAGAAGATAAACATCCAATTAATAAGGCTGGTATAAGAATTTGAAATTTTTTTACTCAGTTCGGTTCTAACTTCGACTATATCCTCTTTTAATTCAGCCTTAAGTGATGCCATATCAATTCTAATATTAGCATTTTCTTCACTTAATTTCCAATTGTTCTTCATCTTATGATTCTATTGATAAGAATACTTTCAAGGTCTCTTCGACTATCAAATACTCCTATAATGTAAACATGATTGTCCTGTATTCGAAAGATTATCCTACTATGGTTTGATAATCAGCTCTCGATATGAGTGAATATCTATATCTAATAATTCCGGCATTATTCGACACCGAAACGGATGAAGGTTAAGGGTTTCACAAGCTTCTTTTATTTTTGCAAAGATTGCCAATGCCCTATCTATACTGTCGATAGCAATATATTCAATAATCTCATCCAGATCGCTCTGAGCGGTCTTTGTCCATAATACCTTAAAACTTTTCTCCACTTTATCTTTTTCCTGACATGAGCTTTTCTTCAAATCTCTTCATAACCACTTCATTCTCCAAAACATTATCTTTTGAAATATCGTTTTCCCCTTGAACTAAAAGTTTTAATATCAAAAAAGCATTGCGTATCTTCTCATAAGAATTAATATCCTGAAGAACTGCTTTAGCTTCACCATTTTGAGTAATAATTACAGGATGATGAGTTTTTTGTATTTTTGTTATAAGTTGTGAAGCATAAGTCTTCATATATGCTACTGTCTTAATATCCTCTTTTAGTCTCATTATCACACCTCAGGTAAATATAGTATTTTATATAATACTATATTCTGGTCTATATGTCAAGAATTTTTTCGACCCTTGACAGTAATTCTAATTATGGCAGCAATTGTGTAAAAAAGGAGAAATGGAGTCTCTTATTCTTCTTCTAAAACTTCTTTCACAAGCGATTCAATCTCTTTTTGACTCAAATTTTCACGGATTGGCTTTGCATATACAAATAGCAGAATAATACAGTTTTTTTCTATGTCCAGAAGGTACAATAATCGAAATCCTCCTCTTTTGCCTCTTGCCATGTTACTACTGGGGACACGAAGTTTCCGAACACCTATTGTATGGGGAATTAAAATACCAAGAGATGGATGCAGGAATAATACTTCGATTGCTGATTCTATATCAGATTGAATTTGAGGATACCTCTTCCGTAATTGCTGGAGACTACGCTTAAATGGTTTTGAAAAGCAGATCCTAAATTGCATGAAACTCTCGCCTCCAATCTGAAGATAGACTATTGTCTTCTTTTTCCACTTGGTTGAGTAGCTTTTGGAATGCTTTTGAAGTAGCTATCACTATATCTTCTGACTCTGACTCTTTGTGCTGTAAATTGTCCAAAATAATTTGAATTTGCCGGAACACATTGATATCTACAATAAATGCCTTAGGCTTACCATATTCCGTAATAACAGGGAACTCCTTCCAAAGAGCATCAGCTAATTGGGCTGTTTTAGTCGCCATGAACTACACCTCCTTTTCTATTTCCAGAGAATTTTGACAGGATTAACTGAATGAACAGAATGCATATAATAATTTATATTGTTTATCCTGTCTGCTCAAGCATCTCGATAAATTGTTGAGGGTTAATAATTTGAATGTCATGATAATATTTCAAGTTACGCAAATGTTTATCTCCAGAAACAAGATAATCTGCCTTTCACTTCAAAATTTTCATTTATATCTTTACAGCTAATCAATACCCATTCATCTTTATATCGTTTCTCTATCTCTTTTATCTTCATTTTTAACTCCGTATCATCCTCATCCTTGTTCTATAACAATTTAATTATACTACTCCCACTTAACCTTGTCAACTACTTTTTTGGATAAATCAGCAATTCTAATTTTGGCATTAATGGGGTAGCCCAAGATTCTATCTTGGTTTATACATCCCCATTTTATAAAGCCAACATAGAATGTTGGGCTACATTTATTGCTCGCCAAGTTTCATAATAAGAATTGCTGTGGATAAATAGGAATAAATAAGGACAGCGACTATTTTTTGTAAAACCATACTCCCACCAACAAAAAGGCAGCCATGCACGGGAAAGGCTCCACTTGAAATAATTATGCCTCATGTGTGCAATATGCCATTCTACAAGATAGTAAATGACCCGCTGGGTTGTCTCTTGGGGCTCCAAAATGTCAAGCAATACGGAAGCATGGCAGGAACAATGCTTAAGAGTGTAGATATGGCGGAGAGTGCTATGCAACACTCTCTTCGGTGAATGTAATCTTGTAAATAATATGATTAAAGGGGCAAGAAAATGGATATTCGTTGATTTTTTCTTATGGAATCAATGGCAGGGTAGTATTCCTTCCGATAATTGCAAGCTTTCCAAAGAATTGGCTGAGGCACTTATTCAGAAGAAACAGGATTGTCCCAAGATAAACATACTGGTATTAACCGACCCGATTAACAGAATCTACGGGAATATGGAACCTGAATTTTTTTGTCGCATGAAAGATGCAGGGATTGGGATTGTTTTTACCGACCTTTCTTTGATGAATGATAGCAACCTCATCTACAGCCTACCCGTAAACATGCTTGGCACTTGTTTTGGAAGAATTTCATGGATAAACAAACTACTGGATAAATCTTTCCTGCCAAATATTATGGACATTAATAGTAAACAGATGAGTTTGCGTCAAGTGGGACGGCTGCTTTTTTTCAAGGCAAACCATCGCAAGGTAATAATTGTTGACGGACACCAACAAGGGGGTAGCACCTCCGGCAGGGATGTCCCTACATCTGCCGGTGATTGGCAAATGCTGGTGACTAACTTTAATCCGGCTGATGGTAGCTCAGCCAATTCAAACTGTGGATTATTTGCCTCTGGAGATATTGCTCTGGCTGGGCTACCCCATTAATGCCATAATTAGAATTGCTGTAGGGAGACACAGGGCAAACCGTACCCTAAATTTGTTTTTTCCGATACAGGCAAGTAGGCTGTTGGACATATTCCGTGGCCAGAGTTCACTATATATTGGAGAAAATGCGCCATAATTAGAATTGCTGGCGATATCACAAATTGATTTGACATTATGGCATAAATATGATATACTCCCTTAATTCCATGCAGTTAAGTCGTCAAGAAAAAATAACTTGTCCAGTCGTGTCACCGATTCATCTTGGCTGGCTTCGTTGTTCGTCGCTTACATACAGTAGTATGCTCGCTTCTCACGCCTTGCCAGCCAAGCAACCCAGTGACTCTTGGTGGACAACTTATTTTTTCTTGACTCCTAAGAGGGATGATGATGCTGATAGATAATTATCAACGGCAGGTTAATTACCTGCGGATTTCCATTACAGATATGTGTAACTTGCGATGTCTTTATTGTCAACCAAAACCGGAAGCAGGCTGGAAGATTCATCGGGAGATTCTGAGGTATGAAGAGATTATCAAGCTTGCCTCTTTGATGGTTCAATTGGGGATTAAACGCATTCGGGTTACCGGTGGTGAGCCATTGATTAAGAAGGATGTCCTCCTGTTGATCAAGGGATTGGCAAGAATTGATGGGCTTGAAGAATTGACATTGACAACTAACGGGACAAAGTTAGCCCAATTTGCTGAGCAATTGAAAGAAAACAAAGTGGATAGAATTAACATCAGTCTGGACTCCTTAAACAGGGAACGATATTCATCGATTACTGGTGGTGGAAATCTGGAGGCTGTGCTTGCTGGTATTGATGAGGCATTATCCGTGGGATTGGTTCCGCTAAAGATAAATATGGTGGTGATGAAAGGAATCAATGACGATGAGGTTGAATCATTCGCCAGATTAACACTTGACAAGCCTGTGATTGTCCGATTCATTGAGTTTATGCCCATCAGTCAGCAGGGAGTGGAATGGGATGAAAGGTATTTGCCAGCATATATTTTGAAGCAAAGGCTATCGTCGAATTTTGAGATAATAAAGTGTAATAGTGTATCTCACCCTGTCCCTCTCCCCAAAGGGCGAGAGGATAATAGTGTGCATGGTAATGGTCCGGCAGAATATTACCAGATAAAGGGGGCTGTTGGAAATATTGGATTTATTTCACCCATTAGCGATCACTTTTGCGTAAGTTGTAATCGTTTGAGACTTACACCAGACGGACACTTGCGGCTTTGTCTGGGACAAGATGCAGAGGTTGACTTAAAATTACCTCTGCGACAGGGTGCCACGGATGAGGAATTGCAAAGGATTATAACTCAGGCTGTCTGGAATAAACCGGCTGGACATCAATTTCAATTAGATAGACCAACAGGTCGGCAGATGGTAGCCATTGGAGGATAAGATGATTGGCAGTGTAGTTTCTGTTAATATCAGCAAAAATAAGGGTGAGCGGAAAAAGCCCGTCAATCAAGTATGGGAGTTGGTAGAGGGTTGTGGGCTAAAAACCGATGGCCATGCCAATCTTATTCCCCATGCTCAAAATGAAAATTCACACCGACAGGTAAGCCTGCTGGCAGAAGAATCCATTGAAAAGATGCGACAAGTCGGACTTGATGTGAAAGCCGGTGATTTTGCCGAGAATATCACTACAAGCGGTATTTCCCTGCTTTCACTAAAGGTAGGCGATCAGCTCAAGATAGGGAATGAGGTGCTTTTGAAGATAAGCCAGATTGGTAAGGTATGCCACAACAGATGTGCTATTTATTATCAGGCAGGCGATTGCGTTATGCCTAAAGAAGGGATCTTTGCTGAGGTGATAAGAGGAGGGAAGATTATGGTTGGGGATGTGGTATGTGCTTTGGGGGCAAATTATATTGACCACACCCCTGGTATCAATTGTCCACAATAACTACACACCCCATCCTTAATAAAATACTCTAAGATAGTGAATCCAAATCTTCTAATAAGAAGTTTATTGCAATTTCCACAATAGGTATGCCCACCTGGATGACCAGGGATATTGCCAATATAAACATATTTCATCCCAACCTTAATGGCTGTATTCCTCAATGCCTCCATGATAGCTGTTGGTGTTGGGGAAAGGGCTTTTAATTTATGATATGGATAGAATCGGGCAAAGTGAAGAGGGACATCTTTTCCTAATTCATCCCTGATCCATTTACACATGCGTTCTACATCCGCAACATTATCGTTATAGGTTGGGACAACGGTATTGGTAATCTCTATGTGGACACCCTCTTTTTTTAATACCTTCAATGACTCAAGAACCGGGGCAAGCCTTCCTGCGGACATTTCATAATAATATTTTTCTGTAAATCCTTTTAGGTCAATATTTGCTGCATCTAAATACAGGCATAGTTTCTTTAATGGCTCCTGACTTATAAACCCATTTGAATGGTAAACATTTCTTAATCCATTCTTTTTTGCCGTTTGGCTAATGTCCAGCATATATTCAAAAAATACCGTTGGTTCTGCATAGGTATAGCCTATTGCCTGACATTTATTTTTGATAGCCTTGTCAACAACCATTTTTGGGGTAAATTGAAAGTTTGTGGTTTCCTCAGGACTACTTTGTGATATTTGCCAATTCTGGCAATATTTACACCTGAAGGTACAACCAGCCGTAGCCACAGAAAGACACTTGATCTCAGGAAGGAAATGGAATAAAGGATTTTTTTCGATTGGATCCACATGTACGGCACAGGGATTAGCGTAAGCCATGGTAATAAGCTCACCATTTTTGTTTTCTCTTACCTGGCAACGCCCCCTCTCACCCTGAGAAAGTGAGCATTGAAATGGACAAAGGAGACAAACAAGATTATTGCCTTCTCTCGTATAAAAAAGTGCTTTATGGGGAGAAACGAATCCCTTCGTAGGGATAGCACCCCTAGCAGCCAGAACCGAGGTACTCGTTTGGGCAAGGGACAAGGATGCAATCGTTCCCATGCTTGCTGAAAGCGTTGCCATGCAGGTAGTTTTAAGAAAATCTCTTCTATTCATCTTTGTAATGGACCCTAACTGCCTGCCTTGACATTAGTCTCCCCCTCCGCATCCCCCGTGTGTCTAACTTTCCAGTTTGACATTAGGCTTAACCCTGAGTACCCTTTGTTCAAATTCCTTTGGATTTGGCGATCTGGCAAGGGCTTCCTCATAAGACACAATATCATCCTTGACTAATTCTACCAGATCCTGATCCAGTGTGCGCATTCCATACCCACCACTTGCCTGGATAATAGAATACATCTGATGTGCCTTACCCTCTCTAACCAATGCCTTTATGGCTGGCAAAGCAATCATGATCTCAAAGGCAACAGCTCTTCCTTTACCACTTATTTTAGGAATAATGGTTTGAGAGACAATAGCCTGAAGGGTAACGGCAAGCTGTAGTCTTACTTGTTGTTGTTGTTCAATGGGAAAGACATCGATGATACGATCAATTGTTTGAACCGCATTATTTGTGTGCAATGTAGCAAAGACGATGACCCCTGTTTCTGCAGCAGTAATAGCTGAAGCCATGGTTTCTAAGTCCCTCATTTCACCTACCAGAATAACATCAGGGTTTTGACGCATGACATGCTTGAGTGCCTCAGCAAAAGAAGGGGCATCAACCCCTACCTCCCGTTGATTAATGACACTTAAACGGTCAATATGAACAAATTCTATTGGGTCCTCAATAGAAACGATATTTGCCTTGCGGTTTGAGTTGATATGATCAATCATAGCAGCTAGTGTAGTTGATTTTCCTGAGCCTGTGGGACCGGTAACAAGAATCAGTCCCCTTGGAATTAAGGATAATTGTTTTAATACTGCGGGTAGCTTGAGTTCATCAATTGTTTGAATCTTAAATGGAATCATCCGGATAGCTGCCCCAATACAACCCTGTTGCTGAAAGACATTAACCCTGAAACGAGCAATACCCGGCATAGTATAAGACATATCAAGTTCAAGGTGTTCTTCGAATCTTTGTTGTCTTTCTTCACTCATTATAGAATAAAGTAGTGATTTTGCCTTTTCTTGGGTTAATGGAGGGAACATATCCGCCCGTTTGATTTTTCCATTTATCCTGAAAAATGGTGACTCGCCTGCCCGAATATGTAAGTCTGAACCATCTGCCTTAATCAATTCCTGAAGTAAAGAGTCAAAACCATAATCTTCGTAAGTGGTCATTAAAATCTCTCTTTAGGGGGTCTGTCACAAAATAAATGTGTCACATCGAGATTGCCGATTCGATAGACGAGATGAAACGGCAACCGAATGTATACTCAAGTGGGGCATAAATTGCGTTTTTCGCTGGTCTTAATCAACGATAGCTGTGTTGTTCAGGTGAGCAATAGTACACTATTGCTCACCTTCACGCCTTGCTCTCCTTGATTAATCCTCACCGAAAAAATCGCAATTTATGCCCCACTTGAGTATAACAGTTATTTTGCGACAGACCCTTAATAAACATAATGCATAGGATTTTGAGGGATACCGTTTTTTCTTATCTCAAAATGAATATGTGGACCTGTTGAACGCCCAGTCACCCCGGCCAAAGCAATCACTTGGTTTTGTCGGACATAGGTTCCCTCGCTAACAAGATTGGTTGAATTATGAGCATATCTGGTTGTAAAACCATTGCTATGCCGAATAATCACTAATTTGCCGTATCCGTTCATATAACCATTATAAATTACTTGTCCGTCTGCACTTGCTACCATTGGGCAGCCAACAGATCCCCTTAAATCAATTCCAGCATGAAACTCTCTTCCTCGACATCCAGTAGCATTATTTCGATATCCAAAGTGTGATGTAATAACACTCTGCACAGGCAGAACAAACATCTGTTTCTTATTATTATACTTTTTATAGGCAAATCGAGTTTTATTAACAGCTTTCTTTTCTTCTATCTTGATGATTGGTTTTGCCCCTAGCAAGAAAATAGATTTGCCTGAAGACAAAGCACCTGGATTTTCATTTAACCCATTTATTTCCAAGACTGTTTTTACATCTACCTTATACCTTTTGCATATTAATTTCAGAATATCTCCTTCCTTAATCTCATACGATATTCCATTCTGATTTGGTATTCGTATTTCTTTTCCAATAACAACCCTTTTATCTTTTAAGTCATTTGTACCAATAATAGTATTTACCGATATCTTATTATCTCTGGCAATTGACCACAGAGTATCCCCTGATTTTATGATATATCTTTCAAAGATGAGCTTTCGTACAAATACAAATCCTTCAGATGAATCCTGAGCAACATCCTCTGAGAATGAAACCTCGGGCCATTGATAATTTTTAACCACTTCACTAATTAATAAATCTTCATTGTCAGGTAGGCTAAAATCTACTGAAACTGAATTAGAAGCATCTGCTTCCTTGCTTAAACAGTGTGAAAGAGGACTAAATGACAGGACAATATACAATAATGCCCCGCTTATAAAGATAAATCCACTGCTTCTCATTATTTCCTCCACAAGCGAAAAATGGTATGGCAGTTTTTCTCTTATTTTTAAAGAGAAAAATAACATAACATAACTATAACATATTTTTAGTATCCTGTCAAGCAAAAAATTACAATTGCAAAACATTAATTGCCTGATTATTCTTAACACATTGATAAATAATATGTTGTAACCATTCAACTATCAGCATCTATTGGTTCTGGATAGATGCTGATAACTTATATAATATCGGCAAGTATGTAGAATATATTTAGGGTCTGTCACTAAATACCTTCCATAAACCCTGCTACTTCCTCAATAGTTCCAGCAATTCTCATTATGGCAAAACTTATGTTCAAAGGGGAATAAGGGAATAGAGGAGATGGTGTCGATTATCAACAGAATTGTTGGTAGGACAGGCATTCCTGCCTGTCCTGTTGCAGATGACAGGCAAGAATGCCTGTCCTACCGATTAATCTCCATATCTCCCCATTATCCATTTTACCATAATGAGAATTGCTGAATATTAAAAAACTTGAACATCGAGTTTTATATAAATATTACCTTATCTAATCCCTTAAAATGAGAATCTGATGTAACTACCTGAACATTTTCTCTGATAGCAGTAGCATAAACAATGCTATCAGCCAGAGGAAGTTTATATCTCAAGCTAAACTCAGCTGAAGATAAAGCAATTTCATCTGTTAATGGAATTACTTTTGTCTTTTTCATTTGAGCCGCAATTATAATAGCCTCTTCTTCCCTTCTTTCCCTTCGTATCTTCTTATAGACCTCATAAAGAACAATAGTTGGAATAATAATTTGAGATGGGTTTTTCAAATACTCCTCATATTTATCAGCCAATGGGCAGTCAGTTAAATACTCTATCCATCCACATGAATCTACTAATACCATAATCTTTCTTCCTCTTCCCGGATTCCTTTATTATCCATTCCTTTCAAAAATCCTCGAAAATACTTAATATCGTGGTCAGGAATTAAGCTGATAATCCCCTCTTTTGCTATAATCTGAAATCTCTGTCCATCTTTCAAATCAATCTGTTTTCGTACTTCTTTAGGTATCACAACTTGATATTCAGGTGAAACAACAACTTCCATTTCGACTAACCTCCTTGTATAATATTTTCTCCTCTATGTATAAATAAGGACATCGCCTATTTATTTCATCAATCGTAACTACTCAGGTAAAGGAATTTACCACGGAGAACACATAAGTTGATAGGTTGATGAGTTTATAGGTTAAAGGAACACAGATTCATAATTCATAAACATTTCCTATCAATTCATCCACTTATCAACCCATCAACTATTCAACTTATCAACTTTTTGTGTCTTCGTGCCTTTGTGGTGAGTAGTTACCATCAATCAAGAAATATACCCATCTCTTCATTCCACATTATACTTTATTGTCCATAATCTGTCAATAAAAAATAATCCGCTGTTTTTCTGTCAAGGCAATATTATACTCAAGTGGGGCATAAATTGCGTTTTTCGCTGGTCTTAATCAACGATAGCTATGTTGTTCAGGTGAGCAATAGTACTACACTATTGCTCACCTTACGCACCTTGCTCTCCTTGATTAATCCTCACCCCGAGAAAAATCGCAATTTATGCCCCACTTGAGTATATTTTTTCTTGACGACTAAATACCTTCCATAAACCCCACCACTTCCTCAATAGTTCCTACCCGCCTTGACAATGGGAGGGATTGGATAAATAACTTGCCATAACCCTTTGTAGTAATCCTTGAGTCAAGGATGGCTACTACCCCAACATCATCACCATGCCTGATCAATCTTCCGTATCCCTGCTTGGTCAGAATAATTGCCTGTGGTACCTGATAATTCCTGAATGGGTCAATATTTTGTCCCTTGAGATACTCAACCCTTGCCTCTATTATCGGGTCATCAGGAACAGCAAAGGGAAGCCTTGTAATAATAACGCATTGGAGTGCCTTGCCCGGCACATCTATCCCTTGCCAAAAGGTGGTCGTTCCCCATAATACTGAGTTATTATTTGCCTTAAACATCTCCACAGCCTTTGCTGGCGGAAAATCTCCTTGCCTGATATGATTGAAGTTAGGTAGGCTTTTTGTAACTATTTCATGAAGTTTATTCAGCATGGAATAACTGGTGAAAAGGATGAATGCCTTGCCATGTGTCAGGGTTAATAATTCCTCTATTTTCTCAGCAGCACATTCAATATATCTGTCCTCTCTTGGGTCAGGCATATTTTGAGGAAGGTAGAGGAGTGCTTGTTTGTTATAATCAAAGGGTGAATCAAGAACGAGTTCTGAGGCTGTATCTAATCCAAGCCTTGACTTGATGTAGTCAAAGGATTTATTGGTAGTCAGGGTAGCGGAGGTTAAGATTACAGGGGCTATCTTTTCAAAGACAGTAGCTTTGAGCCTTTGGGCAACATTTATCGGGTTGGCATGAAGCACCACCCTGATATACCTTGCTTTTCTGGTCATCTCTATCCAATAAACAAAGTCCTCAAGGCTTTGATTAATGATACAGTCAAGGGAATCATCGACCCTCTGTAGCCGTTCAATATTGGCATCAATCTCTATTTTATCTGCCTCATTATTAATGGATTTTTTTAATTTATTTAAGGCTGATACCAAAGATAATAGTGGTTCTTTTATAATGTTATTTATAAAGTTTTTACTTTTAAGTCTCGTGGTTTGAGCATTATCGCCAAGCAATCCGTGAATATTTAAGAAAAATTGATCTGTGGCAAACTTCAAATCTCCTATGTGCTGGATAATTTCATCATTTTTTAGCCCTATCCTTGATAACAGTCCCTTTTTGGTTTGAGGGATATATATCGAATCAAGCAAGTACCTGATCCCGCTATTTGAAATATCTACACCAAGGTAAGTTGTGGCTATATCCTCCAGATTATGTGCCTCATCAAATACAACCCCGTCAAAAGAGGGCAGGAGCATATTACCTGCTGCCATATTGGCAAAAAATAGATGATGATTAATCACAAGTATTTGAGACTGATTCTGTAATTTTCGTGCCCTGCCATAGAAACATTCCTCATTGTATTCACATTTCTGATGTAGGCACAACTCGCTTTCACGGCATACCTTTGTCCAAACGGTACCTTTTGGTTCAAAGCCAATCTCGTGTTTTAACCCTGTTCTGGTGATTTTTCGCCACTCATCCAGACGCCTGAATTCCTCTACATCCCTCAGGGATTCAAATGTTCCGGCAACATCCCTATTTGCATAGAAAAACCTTCTGATACATAAATAATTCTCACTACCCATACATAATGCAAATCGAAAATCAACATTAAGCATCTTTTTCAGCAAGGGCAAATCATTGTTCATCAATTGTTGTTGTAATGCCTTGGTATAGGTGGAGATAACTACTCGTTTTTTCATCTCTATTGTCCAATAGATGAATGGCACAAGATACGCCATGCTTTTGCCCGTGCCTGTACCTGCCTCAACAATCAAATGTTCCTTGTTCTTGACTGCCTCCCCTATCTTGTTTGCCATGATCAATTGTTGCGGTCTAAACTCGTAATTATTTAGCCGTTCGGATAAAAGACCTGTTTGGTTGAATATTTCGGTAAACATGTTTATCCTTTTGTATACTCAAGTGGGGCATAAATTGCGATTTTTTCGGTGAGGATTAATCAAGGAGAGCAAGGCGTGAAGGTGAGCAATAGTGTACTATTGCGAACCTGAACAACACAGCTATCGTTGATTAAGACCAGCGAAAAATGTAATTTATGCCCTTCCTGAGTATATCTACCTTGCCGGTACAAGGCAGTTTAATTATCTTCACATTTGCCGGATAATTCAGCCTCATAGAACCAGCCAGATCCGCTGCCCTATAGGCACAATAATGACAACAAAAAGCAACAATTTCTGGTTCAAAATTCATTTTTATAATACCTACATTTTCCCTTTATTTATATCATATTATAAGATGTTTGTCAACAAAAAATGCAAGATCTGTGTAATGGGCCAGTGGTAAGGAGCCGTCAATAAATAAACTTTACAATTAAGTCCGACTGTAGTATAATGGAGATCATGAAGACAACTCATAGATTCAAACAGAAAATCGTGCGACTCTGGCCTCATCTGGATGAGCGCACCCGGCGTATGGTGGCCGCCAGCGAGGCAGCACAACTTGGGCTTATGGCGGTATCTCGCAAGTTAGCCGCGATTGTGGTCTGTCTCGCGTTACCATCGCGAAGGGTCTCCGTGAACTGAACGATAAGCCCTTATCCATCGGGCGTATTCGACAGGCTGTTACGAAATAGGAATTTGGCATGCAAGACACGCAACATATGGTGTCTTTTCTTATTGGCAACTACCATATATAGTATGCCTTTGACGCTATTTATTCATTTCGTAACAGCCTGTCGACCGAAACAAACAGTCAAGTTGTAAAGTTTATTTATTGACGGCTCCTAAGACTTATCCGTGTTAATCCGTGAAAATCTGTGTCTAATAAATTCACAAAACTTCATAAATTGTTGTATGAAATGTGTCCAAAATCAGTGCATAAAATGCATCTACTGTTGCGTCACTTTAGACTTGACGAGACAGTAGTAATGGAAAGGCGTTTGAGGATAGGGGTAAATATTATCCCAGCAATTCTAATTATGGCGAAATATTGAAGTTGTTTTTATTTCGTCTTTATCTGCGTTAATCTATGTCTTCTGCGGATTCTCCATTATTTTTCCGCAGATTACGCAGATTCCCGCAGATTGAATACAAGCCGTCTCAGCAATTCTCATTATGGCATTAATTTTGTAGCCCAAGATTCTATCTTGGCTTATCCATCCCCATTTTATAAAACCAACATAGAATGTTGGGCTACATTTATTGCTCGCCAAGTTTCATAATGAGAATTGTTAGATACTGCCAAATCATATTTGACACAACACCAATTTATACCCTTCCTGAGTATATAATGGCATTTTATACTGTTTGTAATAAATAACATTTCAAGGAGGAAGGGTTAAATGAGTAAAAAAATATTGGTAGCATTAATGGTTTTGGGGGTTTTGGGATGTGGATTGAGATTGAAGGCAGAGGCGGCGGATATTTATGTGCCTGGGAGTTATACTACTATTCAGGGGGCTATTAATGCAGCATCAAATGGGGATAGGGTGTTGGTAAATAATGGAATATATACAGAAAGCATCAACTTCTCTGGCAAAACCATCACTGTCCAATCTGTCCATGGCACTACTAGTACCATTATTGATGGTAATGCCAGTGGTAGTGTGGTAACCTTTAATTCTGGTGAGGGGACTGGCTCGGTTTTGAGTGGGTTCACCATACGGAATGAAACGGCTGATGGTGGCGGGATTTATTGTTACTATTCCTCGCCAACAATTACCAACTGCACCATCAGTGGAAATTCAGCTGGTTATGCTGGTGGCGGGATTTATTGCAACTACTCCTCACCGATGCTCACCGACTGCACCATCAGCGGAAATTCAGCTTATTACGGTGGCGGGATTTGTTGCGATTATTCCTCGCCGATGCTCACCAACTGCATCATTAGCGGAAATTCAAGTTATCGTGGCGGCGGGATTTGTTGCGGTTTCTCCTCCTCGCCGACGATAACCAACTGCACCATCAGCGGAAATTCAACTTCTGACAGCGGCGGCGGGATTTGGTGCTACGATTCCTTGCCGAGAATAGTCAACAGCATCCTCTGGGGAAATAATCCACAGGAAATCTCTTTAGCTGGTGACAGCTCCATAAACATCACCTACTCCGATATTAAAGGTGGTTATGCAGGAACAGGTAACATCAATGCCGACCCATTATTTGTAGGCGTTGGTAACTTTAACCTCCAATCCACCTCCCCCTGCATCAACACCGGCTCCAACACCGCCCCCTTCATCCCATCTACCGACAAGGACGGCAATCCAAGAATATACAATAATGTCACCGTTGACATGGGTGCTTACGAGTATCAAGGTGCCCCTCCACAACCGACACAAATCAATATCATCCCCACCTCCGGTACGGTAGGCAGTATTGTTACCGTGTCCGGCAACGGATACATACCAACCGAAATGATACGGCTTGATTTTGGGATGTGCAGTGCCATAGGGACAACCATCTCTGGTGCCAATGGCACCTTTTCCACCATCTTTATTGCAGATACCCAGCCTTGTGGAAGTACCACCATTAGAGCCACAGGCTTATCCTCTGGCAAAACCGCTAATGCTGTATTCTTTATCCTGCCCAGGATATCGGCAATCCCTGTCAGCGGCACGGTAGGATGTACTGTTACCGTGGCAGGCAATGGATACATGCCAAATGAAATGATACGGTTTGCTTTTGGTACTACGCCAACTATTGTCAGTGTTTACAGTAATGTTATTGGCACATTTAGTACTTGCTTTACCACTGACACCCAACCCTATGGAACAACAACCGTTGCTGCCTACGGGAATATATCTGGCATATGTGCCGCAAGTACATTCGCCATGAAAGCAAACATTATCTGCTTAACCCCTACCACGGGTACGGTAGGTACTTATGTTACTATAAGTGGCAATGGTTTTGGCTCTAATGAGAGTATTCGGGTAAACTTTGGGACCATTTCGACTATTACACTGGGAACAACTTCCAGTTATGGCAATTTTGCCATAACATTTACAGTAAACACCCAACCCTATGGTATAACCACTATTACCATTATTAGCCAAAGCTCTCTGGCTGAGGCAAGGACAAGCTTTAATATTTGTTCTTCCATTGTCATGATAAGCCCGATCTCTGGCAGTGTAGGCACTGTGGTGAGGATAATGAGTAATGGGTTTGGTGCAAACGAGCTTATTCGTATCTCCCTTGGACATACAGCTACTATTAATATTACAACTGCAAATGAAACAGGCAGTTTTGACACCAGCTTTACCGTGGATACACAGCCTGCCGGGACCACAACCATTATGGCATCAGGTGTGATGACTGGTCAGATGGCTGCATACAGATTCTTCATCATGCCCAGTACCATCCTTCTTACCCCAACTCAAGGCACTGTTGGAAGTTGGGTTACTATTGCTGGTAATGGGTTTGGAGCAAATGAATCGCTACGGATTAATTTTGGCACAACACTAACTATTTGTAGTGTAAATTCAAATGCCGACGGTACATTTATTGCAGTATTTACTGCAGATATTCAGTCCTATGGGACAACTGCTGTTAGAATTACTGGGCTTACCCCTGGCTTTATCAGCTCTGCCTATTTCAGGATATTGCCACATATTATCCTGATTTCTCCAAAATCCGGACAGATAGGTGCCCGTATTACGGTGGCTGGCAATGGGTTTGGCAGTGGAGAGACGGTTGCCATTGATTTTGGAAATACTAACACGATTGCCGTTACTAATACTATGGTTAACGGTAATTTCCAATTAATCTTCACGGCTAATGCCCAACCCATGGGCACAACAACCCTTATCGCCAGAGGACAAATCACCAACGCTATGGATACTGACCGTTTTATGCTCCGTTCCTCTGTTACCATGAAAATCACCCCCTCGACACAAAATATTGTCAAGGGTGAGGAATTCTCTTCACAGATAGAGATAGTAAATGTAAGCCAATTGGTTTCAGCCGATATTTATATTGACTTTAACCCGGATATACTTGAGGCTATATCTGTGGGTAGCGGAACATTTATGCCAAATTGTTCTGCTGTAACACTGATTGACACAGGGACAATAAAATACTCGTTTGGCTTAATGGCTGGCTCTGGTACTGGTTCCGGGGTACTTTGCTACTTACAATTCAGAGCAAAAGAGCGGGGAATATCAGATGTAACCATTAATAGTCAGACTAAATTGTACACAGAAAGGGATGAAACTGCTGTTGAGATTCCTTTTGCTAAGGAAGATGCATCGTACTATGTCATTAGCGGGCTCAGGATTCAGCCACAAAATAGAGTAATGCGGGCAGATGAATACATTGCCTATCAATGCATCAGTGACGGAGATTTGTTGATTGATATTACCGGGTCAACGATTTTTACTGCCTCAGGTGGTGGGGATTTTAACGGTAATGTCTTTCATGCAAAGAATATGGGAACCCATACCATTATGGCTGCGTATCTTGGACTTACATGTACAACCTCAGCCATTATTACCCCTGGCACACCAACAGCACTAAGTTATGTCTCCGGGAATAATCAGACAAATACCTGTACCCTTACCCTGAACGAGCCGTTTGTGGTCAAGGTGGTGGATGTATACAATAATCCTTGCCCGGGCGTAGATATAGGCTGGCAGGTTATTCATACTCCATCCGGTGCTACAGAATATTTTATATCACCAACAATGACTACAACTAATATTTACGGCATGGCATCATCTTCTATGACCCTTGGCACAGAGCCACCAGGAACATATGCTATTTCGGCCGTATCTTCCGGGCTATCAGGCTCTCCAGTTTCGTTTACAGCCTCTTCATTAAGAAGGTTTGGGAACATAGCTGGCTTTTGCGTACTCAGGCTGGGTTTGAATAGGTATGGGACACATTGCTCAGATATTCAGGTAAAAATTCTTGAAACTGGTGCTACCATGACTACAGATAGTAATTCCTATTTTGCCTTTAACCATATCCCTGTAGGAATATATACCCTCAAGTTTGACACATGGGGGGCATCTTGTGCCACGCTTAACACGGTCAATATCAGCCCAATCCAATTTGAGGATACAACCTATATTGGAACCATGAGTTTATTAGCCGGGGATGTTAGTGATGACGGCGGGGTAGATGCTTCAGACTGGCCATTATTTGCCTATGCCTGGCGAAAAGGTGCGACACCTGCCAAGCCTGACTGGCTAAACTATAGAGAAGCTGATTTTGATCATAATCAAGCTGTATTATCGCCAGATTTTATTATTTTGAGGAATAATTTCAATAAGACTCAAGGCTTGTTTGGGGGACTGAGAGCACCTTCCATGTCAGGTGTGCAACCATGGCAAGAAGCAATACCACTTAGGGCTAAAGCCTCTTCCTCTGGTCAGATAAACCTATCCTTTGATCTTTCGACACTTGAGGGTGTGGATATAAATGACCTGCGAGTGGGCAATACCATCTATCTCAAGATAACTATTAGTGAGGCAACGGATTTCATGGCTGGCGAGGTACATCTTTCGTTTAATCCTGATGTATTAGAGGCAATTGATTCTCTGCCTAAAGTAGAAGGGATCAATATTCAGCCAGGCACCTATCCTACTGGAGATGTCTATTCATTAATCAATAATGCAGATAATAATCTGGGTAAGATTGATTATGCGGTAGGCATGATAGATCCTCAAACCGGGGATGGCGGATTATTTGCGGTGATACCATTCAGGATAAAGGCTTATGGTGTTACGGCTAGGGTTGGATTTGATTTTGCTCCAGAGAAAAACGGAACCACCAAGTTTGTGGAGGCACCTAATGCAATTGATAATAAACCAGTGGATCTTATCAATCTGTCCCTGCCAGAGGTAATAATGGAAAAGCATGAGGTAAGTGTTGTCATTCCCATGAGGTATTCTAATTTAGACAATATTCGTGTCTATCCCAATCCTGCTTTTGTGGGGCAGACAATAACCTTTGCTCAGCTTACAGCGGGTAAGGAAAAAACCATAAAGATATATACCATTAGTGGTGAATTGGTCGCAGAATTCTCGTCCTTATTAGATGATGTACCGTGGGCGATACCAACAGATCTTGCCTCTGGAATTTATCTTTATCTGATAAATGACCATGCTGGCTCGATTAAACAGGGCAAGATTGGGATAATAAAATAAGGAATATCATCATGAAAATTCTTATTGCCGGGGCAAATGCAGTGTTGCTGTTTTTTCCATCCCCTACCCCCGCCAGCGGCTTAACATGTCCCATAAATATTGTCACACATTTCTTCCACCTGATACCCACAGCTCTCTGCCAGATGAAGATATTTCTTTATTGTCTCATTTAATCTGGCTGATATTGCGGATATGTCCTGTTTTTCTGTTTCTGGCATAATTTGTATGTATGCAACAACAGACAACCAATAAAGCATATCCTCAAAGCTTTCTTTGTGGAGATAGTTAACACCTTCGTATTGGTTTATCTGGAGATATTCCTGAACCAGTGGTTGTTCAAGCAGTTGCTTGAGATTAAAGGAGGCAGTAGCCTGACTCGTTTCTCTATGTGCCTGCTGGGAATATTCAAACCAACGATAATTTTTCACCAATATCTTGATTAATAACAACTCTTTGACTGCTGCTTGATGATTGACACCAAGCATCTCGATGCTCTTGATAATGCCCTCGTTTAATCGCCATCTGTCAATCAATTCAACGCTTTCCTGTTCATCTTTGCCCAGCTGATGGACAATGAGCCATAACAATAATATCCTCCAGCCTTTTTCGTCCGATTCAAAGGGATAACCCTGTCGAAGGATAGTGTCCTTACTCTGTGCCTCTGCATCTTCAAATAACCAATAGATAGCAGACAAAACAGACTCCAGTTTCTTGACTATATTCGACTCAGCCCCATACCCACATTCTCGTATCTCCCCAAGCAAGGCATACATCCCTTGACTAAAAATATTCGCATGAGACAACATATCCCTTAGCATTTGAGGGCTTGTCATCTCAAGAAACCGCTCCTGTATCCCCTTTATAGATAGTTCATAATGAGCATCTTCAATGTTTGAAATACCACGACCGTCTAAAAAACCAGTCAGTCTGGCATATGTTCCCTTATGGTCATCCTGTATCTCCTTAACATCAAGAAACACCTGATACTTAAACCCTTCCAGCTCTGCATAAAGCCCATTTTGAGCAAGATCCTGCCCACAACGAAGATACTCTAATCCTGAGATATTATCCCTGAACGAATAGTAATATTGTCCATTATCCTTTATTGCCAATCCCTGTGCCAGACTCTTTTGAATAAGTCGCCCCTCCTCATTCATGGCAACAGAGGTATGAATCCAGCCACAGGTTGACTCATATTTATTATTATAAATAACCAATGCCCTTTCTGTGCCATAGCAATTAGAGTAGGCAAACACATTTTCATTGACCATGCCAGATGAAGTATAAAAGTCATATAGGACAAAGTGTTCCACATCACTGAACAAGTATCGTTTCTTTAGCAGAGGGAAAATCTCTCTTTTGTGCCGTTCAACCAACCATTCATCCACAATTTCATCCAAGTAGGATTTCTTATATTCCATGCCATATTTTTCAGTAAAGCCTTCTATCTGTCCGTGTCCAAACATGGGTAACCCTGGAAGGGTAATCAGCAGGATACACACGCCAAAGTATTTATCGTCCCGTCCAAATTGGACAACAGCCGTATCCTCATCCGGATTATTCATGAAATTGACAAATCGTTTCAATATTTGCGGATTAAACTCTAGAACATTTTTTAAGACATTTCGATACTTCTGGTTTTCTTCAGCCTTAAGCATGTGCATGAAGGCACTATTATAAACCCGATGCATACCCAGTGTTCGGACAAAATAGCCCTCCATGAGCCAGAATGCCTCGGCAAGAAGCAAGGTATCCGGCACCTCAACAGCTATTCTATCCACAACCTCTCTCCAGAATTCCTCATTAAATACCTCATCAAACTGGGATCTCGTCATGCCATGCTCTGCCCGCGAAGGAATATCGCCGCCGCTTCCCGGTTGTGGGTACCAGAGTCGTTGAAAATGCTTTTTTGCCAATGTCATGGCTGCATCAAAGCGAATAATAGAGAATTTTCTGGCAACATGAAGTATTAACTGGATAACTGCCTCTCGTACAACTGGTTTCAAAAAATCCAATTGTGCGGTATCATTCCATGGCATATGAGTGCCATCATTACCATGATAGATATACCTTGTCTCTCCAGTCTGGTAATCGATCCTCTTAAAAACAACAGCCGCATCATTTTTGTTCCAATAACCATCCTCAAGAAAGATACCAATCCTTCCATCCCATGAAAGGTTTGGACCGTTGAATTGATACACATGAAAGGGGCTATAATCTACTTGAACAAAATAATCCGGGTGTTCAACCACCCATCTGGAAAATATTCCCATATGATTTGGCACCATATCACCTGCCAGACGAATCCCTTTTTGCCATGCACGATACTTAAGGTTCTCAAAGGCAGCCTCTCCGCCAAGATCCTCAGAAATAATGTAATCATGGATAGAGTATGCGGATGAAACAGCCTCAAGATTGCCGCATATCTGTTTAATCCTCTGGGACGCTGGGGAGCGTTCCCAAATACCTATAAGCCAGAGTGCCGTAAAACCCCACTTAGATAATGTATCTAATTCTTCATCAGGGATATGATCTAATCGGGTAATTTCTCGTTGATATTTTACGCTTAATTGATGCAGCCAGACATAGGTATTTTTTGCCAGAAGGACAACATTTGGCATCCAATCTAAGTCATGGCTAAACCTTTCATGCTCTTCATAAACCCCTGATTCTTCCCCAAACTCAGGAATCAATAGAGGAGAGGCAACAGCATGAACCCCGGCTGCAAAGAAAAGTTTTTCATCCTCTTTAATAACATCTTCCATTCGTAATATCAAGGAAATCAAGGATTCAGGAAGCATGTCCCCCCAATTGTTCCGAATATATTCAAGTTGTCCAAGTAAGGAATAGGGGGAAACCACAACCGGTGCCCGAAGCATCTCAAGTAAGGGTTGGTTGTTTGGTCCAAAGGCAGGCTGCGTCAGAAAGAAATCATTCATAGAGGACATAACCCTTTGATATGCAGTTTTATTGGCTAATTGAGTATCATCAAATAATTCAATGAATGGGGAAAAGGCTGGATTTGTATTTGCCAAATGGAGCAGGAGTATTTCTTCCAAAATAATGTAAGTATTGGGGATGCTACTTGTTGTCCCAACAACGAATTCTTCGACTGACTGCTTGCCCTGATACACAGCTACTGTTGGAAACTGAGATACAAATTCTTTCAATGCTATCCTCACAGCATCCTCTCCAACAACATTTATCAGCCATGAATAACCCTTTTCCCATACTGCCTGATTCCTTTCAGTACGGTACTTACTGCAAACAAGGTGAAGTATTTCATCAATTAACCCCATAGCACCAATATCACCAGGCATAATTATATCCTGTAGGGGCAAACCTATATGTTCGCCCTTGTCCATCTGAGCATTGATCTTTTCAGCAAATAGCCTGACTGCCTTAAAATCAGCAAAGATAACATTACCAGTCATACTGAAAATGATTTCATCAAACTGATATTTGTCCCTTGATACCTTAGAGATATGAAATTCAACAGGATACAAAGGCACAGAAGGAGGAAGAAGGGAAGAAGGCACAGAGGCACAGAGGCACAAAGGTACAGGGAAGGAATCTTCAATTTCTAATTTTTTTGTCTTCATAATTTTCATATTTCCTTGTTTAGAATCAGAATTGCAAACGCCATATAGATTTGGTTTCAACAGTTAAGGAGTCAAGAAAAAATAAGTTGCAGGAGTCGTGTCACCGATTCATCTTGGCTGGCTTTGTTGTTCGTCGCTTACGAACAGTAGTATGCTCGCTTCTCACGCCTTGCCAGCCAAGCGACTCAGTGACTCTTGGTGTACAACTTATTTTTTCTTGACTCCTCACCACTTCTGCCTTTTAGGTTTTGTAATAATTGTACCATAATTATCTTATTGTGTCAATAATTCTTTCATGTACTTCAGCAATTCTCATTATGGATTTTCAGATTCACCACAGAGACACGGAGGCACGGAGAATAACTTAAAAAAACAAGCTGACGGAATGCAAATTTTTATAAATTCACAGAATAATGCTTCAAATTTCCAAAAATCTGCGTTCAGCCACATTCAAATAAGAGATTTGCCCTTCGATTTTCCTCTGTGTCTCCGTGTCTCCGTGGTGAGTTGTTATGTGTTTATGCGGTAAAAATGTCATAATTAGAATTGCTGCATGTACTTGAGAATTGACGCGATACTAATCATGATTTGTCCCCATTTATTTTCATAAATACCCTCATATCCTCTGGTAATGGTGCAATAAATTGCATATATTCCCCTGTTTCAGGATGGGATATGCCAAGTATATGGGCATGAAGTGCCTGTCTGGGAAAAGGGGTAGCGCCTCTGGCAGATGGTTTTGATGGGCAATATCGTTTATCCCCTACAATCGGGTAGCCAATAAACTTGAGATGAACACGAATCTGGTGTGTTCTGCCAGTATATATTCTGACCCTCAACAAAGTATATTCCTGATTAATTCTTTTTTCCACATGGTAATTAGTAATTGCTGGCCGACTAAGCCGTCCCCTGATCTGCATCCCTGTTCCACCATCTTTGGGTCGTCCAATAGGTTCATCAATAGTTGCTTCATCCTTCTTGACACACCCATGGACTATGGCCAGGTATTCCTTGAATATCTTACGGTCGTGAAATTGGCCTGCAAGATGCCAGTATGCCTTATCTGTTTTTGCCACCACCATTACCCCTGTCGTTTCTTTGTCTAAACGATGAACAATGCCCGGTCTAAGCGGTAAGCCTATCTGACATAGATTGGTATGAGCTAATAAGGCATTAACCAAGGTGTTAGTTGTTATCTTATGTGTTGGGTGTGTAATCATTCCAGCCGGCTTGTTGACAACAATTATCTGGCTATCTTCATAAATAATATCAATTGGCAAGTTTTCTGGGACAATAGAAGATTCCTTCTCCTCTGGCAATTCCACGATCAAACAATCTCCTTTTTTTATCTTGTAATTTGCCTTTGTAGGAATATTCCCATGGAGTGTTTTTCTGGTTACCCTTCCCTCATCTATCACCCCCTGTACAAACGCACGAGATACCTTGAGATACGAGGCAAGAAAGGTGTCTATTCTTTGATTGGCATTGTTGTCGGGAATAAATATCTTCACTATTCCACCATTACATTGTTTTTCCACCCCCTAACCTCCGCATATGGTGTTTTAAGAGGTAATGCCCATCAAATGTGGTAGGCAAAGCCTCCGTCATTCAACTGTTACGGTGAATTCTCCCTAAAACTTAAACTGCACATTAGCACTCCATTTATAGTTATAATAATCCTTATTCTCCTCAAGTCCATTATGAGTATAGCCGATTTCAAATGACATGGATGAGGTGGTATTCTTTTGAAGTTCATAGTGATTGGTAATTTTGGTAAGAATATCCCACTTATGCTCACTTAGCTTATTATCAATCTCTTTATAGATAAAATTCATCCCTACAGTACATTCAGTATCAAGCTTTCGACTTAAGCTAAGCTTTCTACCGAGCATACTTACTGGTTTAGCACTACTCTCATTATATTTTAAGCTCAATTTAGGGCTTATCGTTTGTGTATAATCTTTTAATCCATTTGGCTTGTTGCTTGTTGTATTATTCCAATCCATATTAAAGGTAGAATCTATTTTTCTTCCAATGAGCCGACGGGAGCATAGGTTTGAATTAACTGTGAGATTATCTGTTATTTTTATCGGTGTCTGGCTCATATCCTTTGCATGGGACATTATTATCTTGGTGCCAACGGTTGTAGATGAGCCAAAATATTTGATATGCCTATGTAAAAACTGTGGTAAAATCTGGCTCATATTTGTAACTGTATTTGAAGCCGCACATTGCACAGCCTGAATCATATCCATAGACATATCCATGGTATATGTTGTATTATCCGTTAAGGATGGATTACCTACCCCAACTTGACTCTTTCCCTCAGAATAGACATACTCTACAGAGCTTCTCGTTAATGGTTTCCATATTGACCAATTGCTTGTCAAATTAAATTTTCTGGTTATTGAGGAGTTGGGTCTGGTTGTACCTGATCCAAACAGCATGGTTGGTGCCCCCTCCTTTGCCTCTATCCCTTTCCAGAGCCTATCCTTATAGTAATCCTTATATGCCATGGATATGCCGTCAAGGATAGAAACACCCTCATCTACGCTGTTATAATTGGCATTTACTATAACCTCAAATCCAGACTTCATAGTCACCATATTCACGAGCTTATACTTCCAGTTTGGCTTTTTCCCTGTCGTGCCTACAGGTTTGATCCACTCCTTTGGATTAATCTCCCCATTAATAACAAAACGATTGCTGGTGACCAGATCCTTTAATCTTTTTCCAGGCTCACCTTTACGGAAATTGCTTTCATCAAAATGTATTTCCGTCTCCAACTTTGGTGAGATACCCGGGATAGCATTGTATTTTACATCCTTTATGCTTACCCCAAATTTCCGTCCATCCAATTGATAGGCAACGGCTGACTCTGTCCCCACCTTAATAAGCTGCTTGCGGGTTTGACTTAAGGCTATATCAGATTTTCCAGAAAGGATAATCTTCCCAGGGGTATTATCCTTATTTTTTTGTCGCAATGGGACAAAATCTATGCCTAATTTACAATCATCGGTTAGATAAGTCTCCTCCTTATTTTTTATTTTTTCAAGGGGATATGCCTCATTATTAAATGTCCGTTTATAGTTGTATGCAGGCGACAAAATAAGGGAATCCCCGGTTGGTATAATCTTCAAAAACCTCTTTGGGAATGTCCACTTATAATTTACATCACCTGACAGGGTATATGAATCCTTAACGGATGTATCATCCTGCCGCTTAGAATCAATCCCCTTATCGCTATAATTGGCATTAACGGTTAATGGACTGATTTTATTCTTCAGATATGAAGAAACAGCCCCTGTGCCAAATAGCTTGATGCTGCCCGGATCTTTCAGGCTAACCCCCAGTCGTTGCGATATGGTTGTTCTTGACCCAAAGTCTGACCTTAAAATATCATTAATCTTGGTTGGGTCTGTCTGCTCAATTTTTTTCTCATAGGAACAGGTAATCGGCAATATCCTTATTCGATTAAAGCTAAGTGTCACGGAATCAGAGATAGTCTCATTGGAACCGGGTCTATCATCGGTTATTCTCTGAAAATCACTTCCAATATTTTGATTGCTCCAGCCAATATTTCCCCATCCCGGATATGCAGCATTAACAGATATTCGTCTGGCATCACCTGCTACTGGTTCTGCCCCTGAAAGATGGATCTCATTTACCAGAATCTTTCCATTGATTAATGTTGTTCCCTCATTCCGTATACCCATTGCCAGCCATTGGATATTGGTCAATTCAGGATTGCCAAGAATTCTAGTAACTTTCCGATGCTCTTCAAACAGGCTGGTTGAGGTTGCATAATTAAAAGCCGTAGTTTTAGTCCCCTTAATAAGTTCAACCATCTTGTTCTTTAATTCAAGGATGCTCAATTCTATCTTTTTCCAACTATCATCTTGAGGCAAGAGAAAGGCATATTCAATATAATTATTCTCATCAATTCCCATCTTTATAAAGAATGTCCCTGTACCCTTTTCTTCATTTTTCAGCCAGAAGTTGAGATTTTTATAATAATTATAGTTTTGCTGTCTGAATTTACGAAAGACAAATCCGGCTGGCGTTATTGTCCCACTCCCCCCAGAGATACCATATTTTATCACCATAGCCTCTTCTCGAACAATCTGTTTATTTGGATACAAATTATCAAAGCCCTGCTCGTTTTTAATAGATTGATATTGCGGATCATCCTGTGAATTCAAAGAGCTGACTGTAATGGTTGCCGTATCTGTAGTTGTAGTAACCGACCCCTTGCTCCATCTACTCTTTATTAAAGAAATATCACCAATACATACTTGTCCAGAGGTAGTGGTTGTCCCCTCAAGCCTTATCCTTATATGCTTGATCAATTCCCAGTTTGGTTGACCATCACCGGTAACTGCATTCTGTAATGGGAGTATATATCGACAAAACCCATTCAATCCCATTCCCTGGGTAGTGTCTGTTGCCTTATCAAGATTAAGGGTAAAGTAATGATTCTGCGTGCTTAATTGTCCATCCCCATCTAAGTCCTCAGTATCAATCTTACGGTTATTTGCCCCAACCCTAATCGTTTCCGTTCCAAGCTGAAACTCCCAACCAATATCTTCACCCTTATCCAGCAGCACATTTTTATTTTTATCCTCGGTCATAGGCACTGTACCTGTACCATCTGCATCCTCAGAGACAATGCCAAGGTCAACAGATATTTTCACAGTCCCAGCACCCTTTATCCAGAGTTCCATATCTGCATACTCCCTCATATCTATTGACCCTGCCCCTCGGGAAAGGGGGCTGACAACAGAGACACACCATGTACCATTATGTGTTGGGGCATAATCAAGATATAAAACCTCTTCCGTTTGTTTCTCTTCATTCGCTTTATCCTTCCATCTAATCTCCTCTTTTTTGCTATACGGACCAATAAAAGGACCCTTATCACCCTCTACCTTTTCTGAGTTTGGCTTTAACATTATCCGTGTGCTTCCTGTTCCTGTCGGTAGGCTGCCAATCTGCCAGTTATCCTCATAGGTGGAAGCCCGCATCGTTTCCTTAACCCCCTCCATAGAATCAATCAAGGCATAGCCAAATGTATTCACGAACAATCTGGATGCAGCCAATTCTCCCTCAAGGGAAAGAGAAAACGGCAGGGGTTTTTTCATCTTGAATGCCTTATTTGCCAGAGCCGTAAGATTAACAGCCGTATCTACCCCAAAGACCTGAAGGCTTTCAGGTGAAGCACCAATCTTTGGAATATCCGCAGAGCCTGATGCCCCATTGTAGATAAGGGTTGAACCAAAATGAAAGTTGTTATTTGGCTTATACTGCATTCTGGCACCAACAAGATTTTTTTGTTGTTCTGCACCAAAAGAGGCATATTCATACTCTGCCCTGATATCAGCATTATCCGGCGGTTTTGTAAAGAATGTCAGAAATCCTGAGCTATAATCAACCATATAATCTATGCCCCTGGTCATTTTCACCCCATTAACAAATATCTGCTCACTATTTTCAACAATATTCCATCCCTGAAGCATATAAGCATCCCTTCCAGAGGTTTTATAGCTTAATTTAATATTATAGGTTGGCTGTGTGCTAATAGCTGTTTTATCAGGAATGGATTTATACATCTCTATGGCTGAATATTTGCTTAATGTTTGTGTAGCCATGGCTGTGGCTGTAGCATTCAGGAATTCATTCACATTGCTTCCAGCATCTATCAGATTAAATGGGGTATCATCCGGAAAGATGAGGAGTTTTCGATTATAATCAATAAAAGCAGGCTCTATGTAACCATCAGCATTATTATCCAATCCAAAGAGGCGAGCATAGGATGTATTTGTTCCACCCTCATTAAAAAAACTCCTGCCTTGTTTATCAACTATCTCTACTCCAATCTCACCTGATTGAAGGCCACTGAGACTATATATATTCCTGCACTCAAAAATATCATAGTTGCCCCCTTCAAAAAGGTCGCTTCGAGGCTTTATCATCCAGACAAATCCTGGATTTTCAGGATTCATACTATAGCTTCCAGTACCAGGATATGTTTCGCTGCCATAGGTAAAAACAACACCAAGGCAATATGATTCGCTTATGCTTCGATTAATGGTTAATATTCCATTTTCGTCAATGGTATAATCCTTTTGATTCATCAATCGTTCAAACTTGGTCAAATTATCATTTATCGTCCTTGTCCCAATAGTAACGGTTGCAGTAGCCGTGATATTTCTTTGCACATCATTATTATTACGGTTATCCATATAAACCCCATGGATAGTAATGGTTTTTTTCCCTTTTACCTGAGGGATAAGCTGATAATACTTATACCTATTGTATGAGGTATGGGTTAATTCTACAGCCTTACGATCCTTTTTACTCAAAACTTGAGTAGCTGACTTCCCCTTTGTTTTTGACATAATCATAGCCACATCATACTGGTTTTTATACTTGCCCTTCACCCGTATTCCAAATAATTGTTTATTAGCACTAATAAGTGTAGCCTTTGGGTCTGAGATTTCGGACAAGTTTACATCACCAAAGCTTACATCAGAGATAGCTGCTGCTGGATCCTTATAATCTATATTTACGGTTCTCTTTTCCTGTCCATTCGTATCGTTGTAATCTACATTTACAGTTATTTTATCCTGAACCACACCATTTAGTTTAACATTCAGCGTTTGATTAATGCCAAAGCCAGTAGAGGCTATAGGCGGAGCCTCTTTTTTATCCCTCCTTGCCTTATCAAGATAGGCAGCACTACCAAAGTTAGTTGTAATAGATTTATTCCCACTGATAGTTAATTTAGCAACAGAAAAATCATGGGTTATCCCCTTGCCAGGTTCAATATTAAATAATTCTTTTTTCTTTTCAAGGTTTTCATCCTGAGGACCCTTTAATTTATCGAGCAATTTATACAATACCCCTGTCTGAGATGCTATTCTCTTTGGTTTTTCCTGCACGGGCTTTTGTACTATGGAAACTGTCCCTGCCAGAGGCAATTTCTCTGGCAAAGGCACTACCTCACTTGAAGGTTTTTTTGCAGCAGGGACAATCTTCTTCTTAAACCCCGGCAATTTCAACCTCTTAAGGATATTCTTTGAAACATCCATAAATTTCGCAGTTCGCGTCCCTTGCCCTGTAGTCACTGTGCCTTTCTGTCTACTCTCCCCAGGCACCTCCTCCACATTCGGTTTAATCCCATCAACCTCAGGCACATCCTGTATCGCATCTGGTTGTTCTTCCTGTTTAACATTTTTTGCCTTATCCCTTAATCTTTGAAGCTCATTCTCTATTCGTCTCTTTTCCTCATCAAATCGTTTTCTTTCCTCTTGAATAATCCTTTCCTTTAATCTCTTTGTTTCTTCTGTATCCTGTCCAATCTCTTCCGTGCCTACTGCCTCTTGCTTAGAGGGAGCAGGGACAAGACCTGCCCCTACAAATTCATCCATCTGCTGTTCTGCCTTTTCCACCTGACTCCTTGTCTCTTCCCATTTCTCCTTATTTATCTCCAGTTTAGGCTGATAAGATATTGTCTCTGAAATGGAAGGGATGAGTACGGTTTCCTTTGGCAACTCTTTCTTTTTTTCCGCACTTATAGGTTTTACCAAACTTTCTGCATCATTTCGCAAGGTTTGAAAGGGCATGGTTGTCGATTCTTTTTTAACAGGAGTGACAGAAACGGTTGCAGGTTTTAAGGGAAGTGGTTTGAGTATTTCTGTATCTATGGATAATTCTGGTAAAGAAAGTTGCAGCCCTTCTTCAGCAGAACAATCCGGACAAAATATTATTAGACAAAGAATAAAAGCCAATACTATTGATTGTTGTTGATTCATGAAATACACCTTGATTGCAATTACTATACTCAAGTGGGGCATAAATTGCGTTTTTCGCTGGTCTTAATCAACGATAGCTGTGTTGTTCAGGTGAGCAATAGTACACTATTGCTCACCTTCACGCCTTGCTCTCCTTGATTAATCCTCACCGAAAAAATCGCAATTTATGCCCCACTTGAGTATATATTTTGAAAGCAGCCAGTTTTTAATTGATACAAGTCATAGTATATCATATAAGCGGAAGAATTGCAAGGAGAAAATATTTGAGGGCCAGAGCAAACGCACCCTAAATTTTTGCCGGATATTTTCCACCCACTAACCCACGCCAGCTGGGGACAAGGCTACTTGGAAGAGGGAAAGGCTAAACCAGCACATTGTTAGAGTGCGAAAAGTATGCTACAAACTCTTACCACCCTGAAAACTCCCCCTTCTCAAAAACTCAGCCTCAATTGCAGCAAATATTTCATTCTTTGGTTTTATCCAACAAGGGGCAATAAGCAGCTTTTCATCAAGCACCTCGCCAAAAAGTCGCTGGACAGCAATCTTGGGAGAGAGGTATTCAAGCATATCACAGACTAATGGAATAAATTCCTCAGGAGTAAATACCTTAACCTTTCCCTGATAAAATTCATCCGCCAGCATTGTACCCTTTATCACCTGAAGGTGGTGAATCTTAATCCCGTCTATTCCCATCTTTGAGAGTGTTTTTACAGTCTCTATCATCTCCGTCCTTGTTTCACCTGGCAATCCAAGGATGATATGTACGCAGATAAATATACCCCTGCCTTTTGTTCTGTCTATTGCATCCTCAAATTGAGCAAACGAATGTCCCCTGTTTATCCTTTTCAGGGTATAATCGTGAATGGATTGAAGCCCATATTCAAGCCAAATATGGTAGTTTTTTGCATACTCCTCAATAAGTGAAAGAATCTCATCACCCACACAATCAGGCCTGGTACCAATACAAAGTCCAACTACATCCTCATTCTGAAGGACAACATCATATAATGCCGTTAATCTCTCAAGTGATCCATAGGTATTAGTATATGGCTGAAAATAAATCAGAAATTTCCCCTTTCTCTTGCTTTTAAGCCTTAGCCGTTGGATTTGTTCCTGAATGTGCATTAAGGCATAGTTATCACCCCTATCAAAAGTAACCACCGGACTAAAACCAGGGTTATAACAATAGGTACACCCCTCATAGCCAACCCTTCCATCACGGTTAGGACAGGTGAACCCGGCATCTACGCAGAGCTTGTATACCGGAAAATTAAATTTTTGCAACAGGAATTGTTTGAATGAAAAATAAGGTTTGTTCCCAAAATGCAGCGGCTTAATCCTCACCATGTTTCATACTCCATCTTATTCCCCCCTATCAAAGCTGACCCCAATTCTCCTTTGTTATTTCAGGGTTCAATTCACGCCCCCGCACGGGGGGCGACATTGAGGGGCGGGATATTATTGTTCGAACTACTGTTTCAATCCACGCCCCCGCACGGGGGGCGA
>Ga0210051_1000334_pt1 | contig 41748 bp, 37 predicted proteins | sample CryGey092014_all_FD_185464 | JGI IMG/M metagenome (GOLD analysis project Ga0210051, IMG submission 185464) | Groundwater microbial communities from aquifer - Crystal Geyser CG23_combo_of_CG06-09_8/20/14_all (SPAdes) (version 2) | ecosystem: Environmental > Aquatic > Deep subsurface > Groundwater...
TGGTTCTCTTAAGAGTTATTTGGCGTAAGACGTAACCCTTTAACGAAACGGGCATCTTTACCGTTGCCCTTCCACCATTGACTATTATTTTTATAGGGTTGACTTTTCAGAAAGGTCTTATAAAATAAGTTTTAAATTGGGCGCTTAGTTCAGGGGGAGAACGCCTGCTTCACACGCAGGAAGTCACTGGTTCAAATCCAGTAGCGCCCACCATTCTTAGATAAAAAGGGGATAGGCTACTTTTCAAAAGATTGCCTGTCCCCTTTTATTTGGCTATAAAAATGTCGTGACAATTTTATAGGATTACATAAAGTTGGTTTAGACTTTTCAAGAAGTCGATTAGTAGAGAATTGTGTCAACAGAAATGTTTGGCAGGGTGGATTTTAAGATTGAGGTATTCACCTACTTATATTGACTCCGGGATAGTTCTGGGGCGCAAAGATTATGGAGTGAAATACGCAAAAAAGCACGGCCATCGAGATGCAATGACCACATTGATTTGTAAAATCCCTCCTCACCTCCCTTTGCCCTCCGGGTCAGCTTCCGGCTCGTAGAGCCATCCAGCTCGGAGAGAGACCGCTCTGGGTCGGAGACTAAAGGGAGGAATTACCCCTCTTTGACAAATGGTTCGACGAGACTCACCATCCTGAGCTTGTCGAAGGAGAGGGGCGAGGGGAGATTTAACAATGTTTGTGTCAATTCAATTCTAAGACCTTTATGAATCACATAAAGGTTCAATATTTTCATTTGAAATGAAGCATTCTTATGGAAAATCCCAAAAACAATATTTCAGGAAGGAACATTCTCACCCAAAACACCTCACCGTTTTAGAAGTTAGCGCCATATTTGACATTGTCTGCCAGGCGGGGGATCAACTTTCACATCTAATTTAACGTTTAAGATTTTCTAATCCCTGCCTGCGGTAGGCAGGGCAGGCAGGTGCTATCGGCTATCTGCGATCTGCAATGTTTTTTGATTTATCTTCTCTTCTTTTTCTTCTGGTTTCTTTCGTAAATGATTTGCAACCCTTCCAGGGTCAGAAATTCATTGACCTCCTCAATCGTTTCTGACTCATCCGCAATGAGACCTGCCAGGCCTCCTGTGGCAATCACCTTGGGGTTCGATCTCACCTCTTTCTTCATTCTTCTGACGATCTCGTCGACCAATCCGACATATCCGAAAAAGATCCCGGACTGCATGCTGTGAACGGTGTTCTTTCCGATGACCTGTTTCGGTTTCAAGATCTCTACCCGGGGCAGCTTGGAAGTCCTCTGGAACAATGCCTCTGCTGAAATCCCAATTCCAGGTGCGATGGCGCCACCCATATATTCACCTTTAGCGGAAACGTAATCAAAGGTCGTCGCTGTCCCAAAGTCCACCACAATCAAACTCTTCTTGTGTCGCTCGTAGGCGGCTACGGCATTGACGATCCGGTCTGCTCCCACCTCTGCAGGGTTCTCATAGGCGATGACCATTCCCGTATCAATATCCGGTCCAACGATGAGCGGTTTGACATGAAAATATTTTTCAGCCATTCCCTGCAACATGTCCAAAACCGGAGGGACCACCGAGGAGATGATCAACCCCGCAAAATCTCCAATATTGAGCTGATCAAATTGGAAGAGATCCCGAAACAGGATTCCCCATTCATCAGCCGTCTTTCCCTTCTCTGTCGCAATCCGCCAATGATCGACCAAGACCTCTCTATCATAAACTCCCAAGACTGTATTCGTATTCCCCACATCAATGGCCAGCAGCATATTGCCTCCCATTTTGCGTGTCCCTGCCTACCGCAGGCAGGCGTGTCACGTGCCTGCACGCCGAAGTACCTGCCCGTCCGGCAGGCGGGCGTTACAGCACACAGGCGTGTCGCGTGTCTGAAACTCATAACTCATAACTCTTAACTTTCTTTTGTATTCAATATCTCCTGCCACCACTCTTTTTCGTTTCCCATCCTCTGTCTCTAAGATTAACGCTCCATCTGAATCCACATCGACGGCTATGCCGGCTAATGTCTCCCCGAAGGAAGTGACCTTGACTCGCCTCCCTTTGATGTGAGCCCGATCTCTCCAGGCCTTCACAATAATGGCACTGCCTTGTTTCAAGAATATCGAATACCAACTTTCCAGTTCTTGTAAAAGAAATTGGAGAAAAGCCTTTCTCGAAATTGTCTGTCCCATCTCTATCTTTAACGATGTGGCGACAGACCGAATCTCTTTTGAAAACATCTTCTCTTCCATATTGAGGTTAACGCCAATCCCAAGAATCACAAAGTGGATTCGGTCCGTTTCCGAATGGATCTCATTAAGGAGCCCTGCTACCTTTCGATCTCGGAGGAGGATATCATTGGGCCATTTGATCAATGGAAGGAGCCCAGAAAACTTCTGGATGGCATCTGCCGTAGCGACGGCCGCCATCAGGGTGATGAGGGAGGCTTGATGGGGTGGAATTTTTGGCCGAAGGATAACAGAAAGATAAAGATTTAAAAAAGGAGGAGAAAACCATTGCCTTCCCAGCCTCCCCTTCCCTTTTTCCTGCGATTCGGCGATAACCACCTCTCCCTCCTCAGCTTCATCGAGAGCCAGTTGATAGGCTTTAGAATTCGTTGAATCGAGGGTATGGAAATGGTGGATCGCTTTCCCTACCCATTTCGTCTTCAGAATAGGTTTGATTTCTGATGGAGTGAGAAGGTCTGGCGATCGGATTAAACGGTACCCTGATCGTGTCGAGGCTGCAATCTCATAGCCCAGGGTCCTGAGCCGTTTCATTCTCTTCCAGATTGCTGTCCGACTCACCCTCAAACGACGGCTGATCTCTTCACCCGAAAGAAAGACTGAAGGGGATTCTCGCAAGAGTTGGAGGATCTTTTCATCCATCCCATTATCCTTCAAGCCTAAAGGCTTGAGTTACATCCGTGCGTGGGCCTCTTTAACTCAGGGCTTTAGCCCTGACCCATTCTTAAGAAATCATTTTGTCATAACGGGAAAATTGCATGGTGAAGGTTCCCCTTCCCTGGGTGAGGGATCTTAAATCGGTTGAATAACCGAACATTCGAGTCAGTGGAGAGATGGCTTCGATCATCGTGACCTTCCCCTTTGGGGTAATCGCTTCGACAGAACTCTTTCTCGCCTTCAAATCTCCTACCACTTCACCCATGAATTCTTCAGGAACAATAATATTGACCTCCATCATTGGTTCCATGAGGACAGGTTGGGCCTTGCGGCAACCTTCTCGCAAAGCATTGGCGGAAGCAATCTTGAGAGCAAGCATGGATGGACGATCAGAATCAACATTCGCTTTTAATAAAGTTATTCTCAGATCTGTCATGGGATAACCCAAAATCACTCCCACTGTGGAAGACTCTCTAATCCCTTCTTCAACAGAGAGAAGTCCTTCGGCAGGCAGGGTTCCCACAGGGGCTTCAGAATGAAACTCAACTCCCTTTCCCCGTCCATTGGGTGAAATCCGTAAAAAGACCTCTGCGAAATGTCTAACCTCGTCTATCTCTTTCATAAACTTGGCTGTGGCCTCCGCCTCTTTTTCTATCGTCTCTCGATAGACGACCTGAGGCCTCCCCACATTCACTTCCAAATGATATTCAGTCAGGATCCGCTTGACCAATACATCCAGATGCAATTCCCCCATCCCAGAAATAATGGTCTGACCTGTATCTTCATCTAACTTGACATGAAAGGTGGGGTCTTCTTCCCTCAACTTCTCGAGACATTCTGTAAGTTTTTCTTGATCCCTGCTTGTCCTGGGCTCCACGGCTATGGACATGACAGGCTTATAAAAATCGATGGGCTCAAGAAGAATTGGGCGGCTCCGATCGCAGAGGGTATCTCCTGTGGTAGTCTCTTTTAATCCCATGACCGCTACTATCTCTCCCGCCTTTGCTTCTTCCACCCGATTGCGTTGATGGGCATGCATCTGAAAGATTCTTGAGATCTTCTCACCTTTCTTCAAACGCGGGTTATAAACCTCTGCCCCCACTTTGAGCGCACCGGAGTAAATCCGAATGTAGACCAATTTTCTGCCCTCATCCATCACCACTTTGAAGGCTATGGCGGTGAATGACTCTTCATTCTTAGCCATCCTGACTTCCTTCTCTCCTGTCACAGGATGCGCCCCTTCCACCGGTGGGATATCGAGTGGAGAAGGAAGATAGTCTACAATCGCATTGATGAGGGGTTGAATCCCCTGATTTCTCAATGCGGCGCCACAGAGGACAGGCACAGTTTTCATCGAGATGGTGGCTTTTCTCAGGGCTGCTTTCATTTCAGATTCTGAAATCTCTTCTCCATTGAGATACTTATCCATCAGATATTCATCCAACTCAGCGAGGGATTCGATCAGCTTGGAACGATAAAGGGAGGCCTCTTTCTCCATTTCTTTTGGAATAGATACCTCTCTGAATTCGACTCCTAGGCTATGCTCATCCCAAACAATTCCTTTGGCCCGAATGAGATCGATCACTCCGATAAACCGATCTTCCGCACCAATGGGGATCTGTGTGATCAGGGGATTGGCTCCCAGGCGCTCAGCCATCATCTTCACCGTTCCAAAGAAATCCGATCCAATTCGATCCATCTTATTAACGAAGGCCATTTTCGGAACCCGATATTTGTCTGCCTGGTGCCATACGGTCTCGGATTGAGGCTCCACTCCTTCCACGGCGCTGAAGATCGCAATGGTCCCATCCAACACACGCAATGAACGCTCAACTTCAATCGTGAAGTCCACATGACCAGGGGTATCAATAATATGGATGGTGTTTCCCTTCCATTCAACCGTCGTTACGGCAGAGGTGATCGTAATTCCCCTTTCCTGTTCTTGTTGCATCCAGTCCATGGTGGCTGTCCCATCATCCACCTCTCCCATGCGGTGGGTCTTCTTTGTGTAGAAAAGGACCCTTTCAGTGACGGTGGTCTTTCCCGCATCGATGTGGGCCATAAACCCAATATTTCTGGTTCGGGCGAGCCGTTTCTCTCCAGCCATCTCTTTTTCTCAACATTTGAGCGAAAATATATCTTGGCAATATTAAAGGGATTTTTATGAAAAGTCAAATTTCCACTTGACAAATCGGATCTGATATGTTTTATATGGATTGCTTAAGGGGGTAGGCCATGGCAGGGATTTTTGGCTTTTGCTATTTTTACTTTTATTTTGATAGGGGTCACCCATAAATTCAATCCCATAGTGGGATGGGAAGCCATGGGTGATCATTCAGGCCCCATGGCTTTTTCGTTTTTAAAAGCCATAGGGGCAACCTTATGGCTTTTTTATTTTTTAGAGGTTGGGGGGATTAAGAAAGGAGATTTCAGGCATGGCTATTTCGAAGAAAGTGAAGAACGCATTGAATGGGGCCTCCTGGGTGAGGCGGATGTTCGAAGAAGGGGAGGAATTGAAAAGACTTTATGGTGAGGAAAACATCTTCGATTTTTCCCTTGGAAATCCTAATCTCGAACCTCCTGCTTCCCTGAAGAAGGCTTTGAAAGCCCTTGCCGATTGTCCGATACCAGGAATGCATCGTTATATGCCGAACTGCGGTTACAGTGATACGAGAAAGGCGATCGCTGAATATCTGAAAGAGGAATCCGGGCTTCCTTTCGATGAAAAGCATGTCGTGATGACGGTGGGCGCTGCCGGCGGACTCAATGTTGTCTTAAAGGCGATCTTAGATGAAGGGGAAGAGGTCATCGTCCCTTCCCCTTACTTTATGGAATTTAAATCTTACATCGAAAATTGTGGCGGTGAAATTCGATTGGTCGAAACCAATGGCGACTTCTCTCTCAACCCGTCCGAGATTGAGAAGGCGATTGGAGTGAAGACCAAAGCCATCCTGATCAATTCACCCAATAATCCAACAGGCGTTGTTTACGATCAGGCATCCTTCGAAAAATTAGGGAAGGTGTTAAAAAATAAAAGTCAGGAGTTGGGGAAAACCCTTTACCTCATTACTGATGAAGCCTACCGCCGGATCGTCTTCGATCAAATCCGGCTTCCTATAGCTTTCCGTAACTACCCCCATACGATTCGTGTCACCTCCCACTCCAAAGACCTCTCTCTTCCCGGAGAGAGGATCGGCTATGTTGCCGTGAACCCCCTTTGTGAGGAAGTCGACGAACTGATCTCCGCGATTGTCTTTGCTAATCGAACTCTCGGTTTTGTCAATGCCCCGGCATTGATGCAGAGGCTCGTCGCTCCCCTCCAAAAGAATTCGGTGAACATCAGAGAATATGAGGAAAAACGGGATCTCTTTTACAATTCCTTAACCGCATTTGGCTACGAAATGGTGAAACCTCAAGGGGCTTTCTATCTCTTTCCAAAAGCGCCCATTGAAGACGATGTGGCCTTTGTCAAAGAACTTCAATCAAAAAAGATCCTGACGGTCCCGGGCAGGGGTTTTGGAAAACCGGGTTATTTCAGGATTGCTTACGCCGTCGATAAGAAAGTGATTGAAGGGGCGCTCCCTGGATTTAAAGAGGCGGCAGAAAAATACAGAGCAGGGAAAAGATAAACTCAATCTCGTTCATCACTTCCCGTTTCTCATTTGTAATGTCTTGAGGAGAGGAATATTGCCTTCAGCAGAATTCCTCGAAGCTTTGAGGGATAAGATTTAAAGAGCTTTTTGTGAGGCGGGTTACCTTTATTAACTTTTTAATGACATATGAAGATGTGACCCTGTTTGCCTCATTTCTCATTAATAAAACTCTTGGACCACCTCCCTTCCTCTATTAAAGGCCTTCATGTTTTCATCCATTGTTCGAGAAGGTAGCAGATCTTTTATGACCAATTCAAAGCCTTGTTGGTTAATGGGCAATACCTCAATAGCACAAAGGGCTCCCAGCATGACGATGTTGGAGAAGATGGGATCGCCCATCTCCAGGGCAACTTCTGTGGCATTGAGCGTCCAGACCCGTCTGCTCAGTTCTTTTATCTTGGCAATCACTTTAGAAACCTCTGGGTATTCGGCATTCCCTGAGATGACATCCATGGGATGAATGGGCCGGGTGTTGACAAGGGTCATCACCCTGGGACTGCCATAGTGGTCAAGGATTCTAAGGCCTTCAACTGGTTCCAGCGCTATGAGCAGATCGCACTGCCCCTCTGGAATCAGAGGCGAAAATTGATCCTTGGTAGAGATCCGCAAGTGGCTCATGACTGCTCCTCCACGCTGGGAGGCGCCATAAGTCTCTCCAATGGTGATGACATATCCCTGGGAGACGAGCATCTCACCCAGAATCTGTGAGGCTAAAACATTTCCCTGTCCGCCAACCCCACCGATGATGACATTGAAGGGATCCCTTGAGATGAACATCTAAGCCTTCTCCTTCCGGATCGCCGAAGCAGGACAGATCCTTGTACAGACCCCGCAACCCGTGCAGATGGCCTCGTCAATGCGTGCTTTTCCAGCTGCCTTATCCCACATCAACCCGGGACACTTGAAGATGCGTGTACAAAACCGGTTGCAACCGCAGGTTTCACCCAGACAGTGTTCCTGTTCGACTTCGACCTGATAAAGTCTTTTTTGATGCTTTGCGCTGACCAAGGCGCACTCACGTTTGAGAATCAAGACCTTTACCCCTTTCTCTTCTTGAAGGAGCCTTAAGAGAGTCTCAACGGTCGCTGCCACGTCAAAAGGATCAACCACCTCCACATGAGCTCCAAATACTTCGCAGATGGCCTTAAGATCAATCACCGGGGCCTCTTTCCCCGTGGCTGTGGAGCCTGTCCCTGGGTGGGGCTGAAAACCTGTCATGGCGGTGGCGCTGTTGTCTAAAAGAAGAAGCAAGAAGTCGGCGCCATTGTAATAAGCATTAGCCAGAGCCGGCATGGCAGCGTGGTAAAAGGTTGAATCACCACAGACAGCGATCACAGGCTGTTCCAGCCCAAAGCGATTGAGCTGACCGAATCCACATGCGAGGCCAGTGCCTGAACCCATGGCATGCAAAGTCCTCATCTGGCCAAAACCGGAAGGGCCCATTCCCAGGGAATAGCAGCCGATGTCGCCGAGAACAAAACCGTCTCTGCCATCTAAAGCAAGAGCTATCTTCACTGCCCAGTAGGTGGCCCGGTGCGGACAACCCGGACAGAAACTAAGCGCCCTGGCAGGGATAAGTTCAGCGGCAGCCTCATGGGCACGCAGGGCATAATCAGCGGGCCTCGGTTCATAAGGAACTTGAATAAGATTCTGAATAGCATGGGTGACAATTTCAGGGTTGAGCTCGCCAACGTCGGGAATATGCTTACTTGCCTTTCCGAAAAAGGCCTTGAGCCCAAGGAAAAGACAGTTCTGGGCATAAATCTCTTTTACGTTATTCTCTAAGAAGGGGTCCACTTCCTCGATAAAAAGGATACGATCCGCCTTCTTGAGGTGCTCGAGGACATAGCTCTCAGGAAGGGGCCATGTCGTTCCCAATTTGAGGACCCCAACTCTTTCCTGAACATTCAGGTTAATCATTGCTTCTAATGAATACATCCATCCGCTTCCGCTCGTGGCCACCATCAATTCGGGTTTTTCGGGACCCCGGTAGAAATTGAACGGCGATTCCTCGAACATCTGCTTAGCCCTGTTTAACTTTTCATGAAGGAGCTTATGGTTAAGCACTGCAGGAAGAGCGTGGAATCGCAGAGAATTTTCAAATCTCGGTTTGGGACGCGATTGGGGAAGTTCATCGAGACACACATTCCCCCGTGCATGGGAGACCCGAGTCACGCTCCGAATCAGAACAGGCAGTCCAAGTTGTTCGGAGATCTCGAAAGCTGATTTGGTCATTTCTTTGGCTTCCTGGAAGTTGGCAGGTTCCAGGAGAGGGAGATCACCCAGTTTGGCAAAGATACGGGAATCCTCCTCATTGCTGGAAGAGACGCCTGCCGGATCATCCGCGACGACCAGGACAAGACCCCCACGACATCCCGAGAGATTGAGGTTGAGAAGGAAGTCAGAAGCCACATTGAGCCCGTTTTGCTTCATCGCACAGAGACCTCTGAGTCCCGCAAAAGAGGCAGCGGTTGCCACTTCCAGGGCAACCTTTTCATTGACCGACCATTCCACATGAAGCCCCAACTCATCAGCTACTTTAGCCAGGGTCCCGATGATCTCGGATGAGGGGTTTCCCGGATAGGCAGCACAGACCTTCACCCCTGCTTCAAGGGCTCCACGGGCAATGGCCTCGTTTCCCATCAGAAGGACTGTTTTCCCAGGAGCATTCTGGCTGATGGAACTCATGGCAAGGTCTCCCCCGATTCAGAAAGTATGCACTTGATCAAATTTGCTGAAAGAGTAAAGTAGCCTTTCTCAATCTCTCCCATTTCCTTGAGAGCATCAAGAGCCCGTCTCTTCTTGAGGAGCGAAGCCTCTTTAAGATGGCTCAGATTATCCTTAGGCAGAGGTCGTGTTTCAATAACACCCGCCTTCTTAGCACGTTTTAAGAGATTTTCACCCATTGCAGTGCGGACAATCACTGTATTCCAACCTTCCTTGCCTTCCACCGTTCCAACAGAGATGTCTGAGAGTTCAGCCGTCATATCAAGGCAGACGCGGCAACTGGGTCGAATAAATGGCCGGATGTCATCAACAGGTATCCGGGATAATGTTTTTCCAGCCATCACTTCCAATATTCTTTCTGGAGGGGGTGTAATGTTCAACTTTTTGATGGAGAGACTACTTACCCGTTTATACAAGAAAGCCATGAATGGTTTGTAATCGAGAGCCCAGGTGCAGAAGAGGCCGATCACCAGATCCACTCGATCTATAGGAGTTTTCTTTTCAAGCGTGGAAGTTTTCATTCTCGCCAGAGCAAGCGCCTGACAGGGTAAACCCACGATCCCTATCCGCTCCTGTCCCTTCCAGGGGCCTCTATTCAATGCCTCCAGAGTAGGACCGGAAACATAACTTGAACCAGCACAACTGAGGACTGCTTTGCGATTCGTTATAATCTTTCCTTGAGGGAGAAGATCTCCATCCCGGGGAGTAAGGACTCCGGCCTGAATGACTCCTTCTCGCAAGGCGAAATCGATAAGGGCAGAGACCACACCTCCGGTTTGAGCTTTCTTTGTCCAGATGGGGTCTTTTGCTCGGGCCATCATGATTTTCCGAACTGGACCCATTTCAATCTCCTCATAGCTCTTTCCAAAAAAACCTCGATAGACTTCATCTAAGTCAACCTCGGTTCGTGGGCAGTAGGCAAAACATCGCCCCTCTTCCAAGTTGCAATTATCGAGTTTAACGACCCTGCCCTTCCACGAACGGAGATAGGGACAGAGGGAAAGACAAGCCCCACAGGCTGTGCATTGGTCGCTATTAAGGACCTTTTCTCCGAGCGCTTTAAGACCTCTGTTTACTTTCTCTCCGGTTTCCATAAATTAATAACGAATAAAACGAATGACACCGAATAAAGCGAACACCCCACACCTCGCCCCTCCCCCTCGACGCGGGAGGTCGCTGACGCTCCAGAGCTTTAGCGACGGAGCGGTTAGGGTGGGGGTGATTTCATCCTATTTTTGCGTTTGTATTAGTTATCATTAGAATAATTGGTTTGCAAGTAAAATTGCAAAGGGAAATTCTCAGGAATTTAAATTGTAGACCAAATCGTTCCTGGAGTCCTTAGTGCTTCGATTCGCAAATACAATCACGTATCCTCATGCTGCGAATTGAAATAATTGCTCACTCAGCACTAAGTCCTGAGTAAATAAATACGTTACCGAATTTATGAATCGATGGACTTAGTGGGAGCGATTTTGACTGGTAACAAACGCCATTTCCCAAAGAAAAATTACGAAGTGGGGCCTGCCCTCCGAAGCTTTGAGCGCAAGAGGGCAAAAATATTATCTCCAGCAGAATTTCTGGAAGTATCGAAGGGAAGGATTTAAAGAGCTTTTATATGTTCCAAAGGATTCATCGTATTAGCCTCAATTTATCTGGTTTTCTGAAGCCTCTTTTGAACAAAATATCCCTCTCCTTCAAAAGACAGCTTCGATTATGTAAAACGGCATGGTCAATATTACCTTTTGACCAACTGTGCGAACACAACAATCCATTATCATTAAAGGGATCTCCATAATTGTGAATTCTCAAAAATTGAACGACCCTTCTTTTCGATTCAAATTTCTCCCAATTCAATTCTCCTTCAAATGCTACTTTCTTCCCAAGATGACTGAATAGAACCCCTCGCTCAAAATGAGTGTTGAATGCATAAAATGGCTTTTCTAACGAATCCAATGCCTTGGTGATCTCTATTCCAAGTTCAGATATTGAATCATGATCTACAGCGCATAATATTCGAATCCTCTCCTTATTAATATAGCCGAATATTACGGGGATAATGTTTTTATATCGTCTTGAATCCTCAAAGCTATCATCAAAATATCCAATGGTCTCTAAATCAATGATCGTTCCTTTGAAGTCTGACTTGATCTCTTCATCGTAGACCTTAATCATATTCAATCCCCAATAGCGGAAACACTGGAACTGCCCTGGTCATCTGTCTCTATTTCCATTTCAAATCGTAGACCTGCCTCTCCGGAAAAAAGAAATGAAAGGTGTGAAGGCTATTTCTTCTCTTGGCTGGCAACTTTGGCCCATGAATCGCGAAGGGGCACAATCCGATTAAATACGAGCTTCCCAGGAGAAGAATCTTTTGGATCGAGGTAGAAATAGCCGAGCCTTTCAAACTGGAACCGACTTCCCGGTAATGCGCCTGCCAGGCTGGACTCCACACGACATGAGGTAAGGGTTTCCAACGATCTCGGATTCAGATATTTTGTAAAATCATCCTCTTTGGCCATTGGATCGGCGATTTGGAAGAGGCGATCATACAATCGTACCTCAGCAGGAACTGAGTGATTTGCCGATACCCAATGGATGACCCCCTCAACTTTGCGTCCGTCTGAGGGTGGTCCATTTCGGGTTTCTGGATCATAGGTGCAGTGCACCTCAACGATTTCACCGGTCTGCTTGTCCTTAACCATGTTTACGCATTTTATGATGAAGGAATATCGCAGACGCACTTCACGTCCGGGACCGAGACGATAATATTTTTTCGGAGGATTTTCATGAAAGTCCTCCTGTTCGATATATAGGACTCTGGAGAAAGGAACCATCCGTGACCCCATCCCGGGATTCTGTGGACGATTGGGACATTCGAACTCTTCCACTTGGCCTTCGGGATAGTTGTCGATGACTACACGGAGGGGCCGCAATACTCCCATGACGCGTGGCGCCCGTTCATTCAAATCTTCACGAACGCAATGCTCAAGAAGAGAAATGTCGACGAGATTGTCATTCTTGGCCACCCCAATCCTCGCACAAAAGTTTCGGATCGCCTCCGGGGTGTAGCCTCGCCCTCTCATCCCCGCTATGGTGGGCATTCGTGGATCGTCCCAGCCTGTCACGTGCTCCCTTCCTACCAATTCGATCAGTCTTCGCTTGCTGAGAATTGTGTAACTGAGATTGAGGCGAGCAAATTCGATCTGCTGAGGATGGTAATCCACATTCAACTGATCCAGAATCCAATCATACAGAGGACGATTATTTTCAAACTCCAGGGTGCAAATCGAATGAGTGATTTTTTCGATGGAGTCCGAAAGACAGTGGGCAAAGTCGTACATCGGGTAGATGCACCATTGCGTCCCTGTTCGGTAGTGAGTCGCTCGCTTGATGCGGTAGAAAACAGGGTCTCGCATGGTGATGTTTGGAGAGACCATATCGATTTTGGCGCGAAGGACATGGGCCCCATCCTCAAATTTTCCCGCCCGCATTTGGGCGAACAAGGCCAGGTTCTCTTCAATGGAACGGTTCCGATAAGGGCTTTCTTTGCCTGGTTCGGTCAAGGTGCCCCGTTGCTCCCTTATTTCATCTGCGCTCAAACTGCAGACATAGGCTTTGCCCGTTTCAATGAGCTGGACTGCAAATTGGTAGAGTTGCTCAAAATAGTCAGAAGCATAGAACAGGCGATCCTCCCAATCAAACCCCAGCCAGCGGACGTCGTTGATAATCGATTCGACATATTCAAGGGATTCGCCACTCGGATCTGTATCATCCATCCGTAAATTGCAGGCGCCTTTGTACTGAGCGGCGATGCCGAAATTGAGGCAGATGGATTTGGCATGTCCGACATGGAGGTATCCATTCGGTTCGGGCGGAAATCGTGTAGCGACACGTCCCTGGAACCTATTGCTCCTTATGTGTTCCTCAATCATTTCCCTTATAAAATCCGATGGGGGTGATGAATTGGTTTGAGCCATAGAGTCGGTTCCTTTCTCTTGCTCTAACTTCGCTTCTTAATATATCATATCCTATCCGTCTCGCAAGACCCAGTGGGGCAAGAAGCAGGGTATTAGATGGCGTAGGTCCTGAAGCAATTTATCTTATGCATTTTAGAACCAATGTCCCCTTCTTCCGTTGCCGGCTTGATGTGAAAAATGGTGGATGAAAAAACAGGAAATCTTGAAAAAAATGTTTGAGAGAAAACGTCCTGAAGAAAATAGGTTGAAAATAAATAGGGAGAGAAGCGGTTTTAATTAAAAAATAATGTGGCGGGGAGGGGATTTATCATGTCTTGTTTCATACGGTTTTTTCCTCCTCCTTTTTATAAAAAAATGTTAGATTATCAACCTCTGTCAAAATTTGGCTTTTTCCGTCTTGCGATTCAAGGACAACCATCCTTTCCACAATTTTTTTAACCTGATACTCAATACCATTTAATATGCTTCTCACCGTGTCTCCCACCTTTGTTTCCATGGCGGTTCCTCCCGTTTCCCCTTCCCCGCCACCAATAAAAAGTTACCACATATCCATTCCTTTGTAAATAAATATTTTACGCCATTTTACTCTGTTTTACTCTATTTTTCCAAAAATTTTGTCTAAAAAATTAGCAATTCTATAATTATTCCGCCGACTAACTCCTTTATTGACTATTCCATTCAGCTTTCATAGAATGCCGCTAATAAATGTCCAATAGATAAACATGGCGGTTCTATTTTAGAGGAAATAGGACTTTTTAAGTTATTTGTCGAAAGTTGAAATAGAGTTGAAGAAACTATTAACTGTGTAGGCCTGATCCCATTATTTAGGGTATGATATGAGACGGAACAAATGGTTAGCCAAATTTGGAATAACTCTCATTGGTATGTGTTCACTTTTTATTTATGGATTTAGTAAGGTGGAAGCAGCAGAGTGGAAGCTGTTCCAAGCAACCTCCGTTGGCAATATTTACTACTTCGATTCAGCAAACATAAAACACTTTCCAAATGATGTTGTTTGGGTTTGGGTGAGAATTATTGAAACAACAGGATTAGTGAAGAGGAATTAAAGGGATTAAAAGATCCTAAAAAAGCAAAAGATGTCATAAAGAAAGCGCATGAAAGATCAACAGGCGAATGGAAACAACTATTTGAGATAATGTGTTCACACAGGATGTCTCGAACATTATCAGCCACTTTGTATGACAAGGATGGAAGTATAAAAGACGATTATGAAATGGATTGATTCTCTCTCAGTCTTCCTCCTCTCTATTCTAAAATAATTCTTGCATCTACGGCGATGGCCTTATTTCGATAAGCAAGTATTGGGTTTAACTCCAATTCTTTAATCTGTGGATTCTCCTCTATCAATTTGGATATCTTAAGAATGATTTCCACTAAAGCAGGGATGCTGGCAGGTTCTTTTCCCCTATAACCCTGCAATAACGGATATCCTTTTATCTCTTGAATCATTTCCTGGGCGTCTCTTTGCTCAACAGGAATAACTCTGAAGGAAATATCTTTGAGCAATTCTACAAAAATACCTCCCAGACCGAACATGATGACAGGACCAAATTGAGGATCTTTACTGGTTCCCACAATGACTTCTGTTGCTGGCTGGAGCATTTTTTGTACGGATACTCCATGAACCACTGCGTCGGGAAATTGTTTCCTAACTTTTTTTAAAATTTCGTCATATGCCTTCTTTACTTCGGCGGCACTGTTGATCGAAAGCTTAACGCCACCCGAATCGCTTTTGTGAACTACATCCGGAGAAACTATTTTGAGTACGACAGGGAAACCCATTTTCTGGCTTAATGAAACAGCCTCTTTTGAGGTCTTTGCCAGTTTGGTTTCACCAACGAGTATCCCCGCTTGTTTGAGAATTCTTTTTGATTCAAATTCGGTGAAAATAGACCCACCTTCTTTTTTTATTTGATCGAATATCGAAAGCTTTCCCATTATTCTTCTCCCTTCTTCCGGTTTGAATATTGATAAGCAATACCCAGCGCTTTAATAGCTATCTCAAGATCTGAAAATACCGGAAAGCCCAGATCCTCCATTCGACTGGATAATGCATTGATGAGAGGGATGCTCGGGCCATAGATCCAGGTAGCTATGGTTTTTTGATCATACCCCTGCATTTCTTTATAAAATTTTACATATTCCTTTACAAAGTCCTCAAATGGGCTTGTCCAGATGACATTAAAGAGGCAATCAATGGTACCATCCTCCAGAACGGTTTTTAAAATTTCGGAATAGATCGTCATATAATTATTAACCGCCATGGGCGGGCCAATATCCACGACCGATTTTCCCAGATCAGGGAAAATCGCATTTAACTTTTTGGTTATTTCAGGAGATAACCGGGCAACCGATAAACCGTATTTTGCCCCTTCATCGATGGCTAAAACTCCCACCCCGCCAGTAAAGGTGACCATTCCCAGCCGGTTTCCCTTTGGCAAGGGTTGAAGAGAAAAAATTTTGGGCAACTCAAAAAGCTCACGGAATTTTTCCAAGCGAATGATCCCCGCCTGTTTACAGGCGGCGTTGAAAATCTGATCATCCACCGCTAAAGCGCCCGTGTGAGAAGCAGATACCTTTGCCCCTTCCTTTGTCCGGCCGGATTTTAGAATTAAGACAGGTTTTTGGGCAGCCACCCTTTTTGAAATTTCTAAGAACCTTCGGCCATCTCGAATGCTTTCCAGGTACATCGTGATGACTTTTGTCGCCGGGTCGTTTTCAAGATATTCAAGCAGATCGCATTCATCCACATCGCATTTATTCCCGAAATCGCATATCTTGCTCACCCCGTAGTGAAGATCAGCGTAAGGAAATGCCTGGGGATTGATCATCCCTGTTTGAGCACAGATCGCTACTGTGCCTGACTTTACCTTTTTATATCCTGGTTCGTATGGGTCGGGAGTCAAGCCATTGGCAGAATTCACAATGCCTGCGGTGTTGGGCCCAATAATTCGAATTCCTGCTTTCCTTGCAATCTCTACGATTTCGTTTTGCAGTTTGGCTCCTTCCTCATCCCTTTCTGCAAAACCATCCGCCACCACAATCACCGCCTTGATTCCTTTTCCAGCACATTCTCTCAAGACATTGGGAACAAATCGGCGATTGATCATAATGAGCACCAAATCTATTTTCTCTGGTATTTCTTTAATGGAAGGATAGGCCTTCAACCCGAGGACTTCTTGATAGGAAGGGTTCACAGGATAGATTCTCCCTTCAAAACCGGCATTCAATAAAGTTTTGATCACCACATAACCGCCAAAATAGCCCTCTCTCAACGATCCGACCACCGCAACACTTTGCGGTTCAAAAAAAAGCGATAGGGCGCTTCTTTCTGATTCCGAAACTTCACCTTCCATTTAAATCTCCCTTCTTCCTAACTCCTACTCAGGCTCAAGAGAATAGCATGCTAAAAGGTAACAATTTTACCTGGCGATTTCAACTTGATTTTTCGGTTGACAACTCAGCCTCTCTCAAATAATTTGCTAAAGAGCGAACAATACTTCCATGAAAGATCCAGGCACCTTTAACTTCCGCTGGTTTATCGTGGATTGGCGTCGCGAGCATCGGAAGTAAAATCCTTTGGGGGGCATTGTCAGATAAAATTGGAAGGGAAATTACTTATACGATAGGAATCACCTGCTCCATACTTGGAATGCTATGGCTTATCCTATTCAGTCTATTCCCTTCCTCCGGTCTCCCTTATTTTTATGCTATCTTCTTCGGTATGGGGTACGCGGTTCAGGCAGCTCTTCCTCCTCTCATGACAGCAGATTTTTTTGAGGGCCATGCCTACGGAGGTATCTTTGGCGCCCTCATGATCTTTGTTGGGGTGGGCGGGGCCCTTGGAGCATGGTTTGCCGGTTTTCTTTATGACCAGACGGGAAGCTCTGTTCCTGTTTTTATCATTACCATCATCTGTGCCTTTTTTTCTTGCCTTAACATCTGGTGGGCTGCCCCTAGGAAGATCAGGATTGTGCCGGGGAAAAGGTTCAAATATATCTAACCTATTAGTCTAAAATTCGGACCTCCAGAAACAAATCTCCTTGATTACCATCCCTATCCACCTGCCCTAATCCTTTCAAACGCAAGCGCGTTCCTTCATGGACTCCAGGTGGAATGGTTACCAAGAGGCTTCTTTTTTTCAATCCTTGGGGAATGGAGATTAATTTACGGGCGCCATGATCGGCTTCCCTCCGAGTAAGCGTGACGGCTCCATAAATATCCAATTCTTCAGGAGGATAGTGAGGTGAAATAGTTTGAATGCGAGGTGTGGTTTGCCTTTCGGTATGTTGTCGGAGCATTCCACTTAAGCCTGTTCTTGGGATGACATCAAATATTTTTATAAGAACGAGACCTGCCACAAAACCTCCGATATGGGCCCAGAAGGCAATGCCTCCAACATTCCTCGGGGTGAGGCTTGCAGAAAATAATTGCAGGAAGAGCCAAAACCCGAGGAAGATAAAGGCGGGAATCTCGACAAATTGGAAAAAGAAAAAGATCGGTATCAATGTCAAGATTCTCGAACGGGGATAGAGGAGGAGATAAGCTCCCATGACACCTGAAATGGCTCCGCTCGCCCCAATGGTAGGGATATTGGAATTCCAATTCGTGAAGAGTTGGACCAAACCGGCTGCCACACCGCAGAGAAGATAGAAGGCAAGGTATCGAATGTGGCCGAGCCTGTCTTCGATGTTATCCCCGAAGATATAGAGGAACCACATGTTCATGATAATATGAAGAAATCCTCCATGAAGAAACATAGAAGTCAGGAAAGGGAGATATTGTTGCAACCTTGTGAAGTGAGCAGCAAGTTCTGGATCGTGATATCGGAGGGGTACCATTCCATAGAGATAAAGAGCCTCTTTCAAATCAGGACCCTGAAGGAGTTGCCATATAAAAACAATGATGTTGAGGCCAATGATAATGAAGTTGAAAGCCGGGAAGTTCTTTGAACGAATGGCATCTCGAATGGGGATCATATTGTTGTTATTAATATAATTTTTCTACCTATCGAATACAAGGAAAAACCAAATTTCCCCTCCCCCTTGATGGGGGAGGGTGAGGGTGGGGGTGATGTTATGGCCTTATTTAAAACTTGATTTACTCTTTGCTTTTTAGTAAGTTTTAAGTTAAATAGTTTTGGTTTCATTGGTCTGGGGTAAAGGTTCTTTTGAACCTTTCATTGGGGTCCCATCGTCTAGTGGCCTAGGACACCGGCCTCTCACGTCGGTAACACGGGTTCGAACCCCGTTGGGACCACCAAAATATTTCTATGGAATACCTTCCTGTTACTGTCGATAAAAGCCATCTCATCACCATTGGAGAAAGACTCTATTCAGAGAGCATCGAACTCATCCGGGAGTTGGTCAACAACGCCTATGACGCCGATGCCACAGAAGTCGATATCAAAATGACCGATGAATCCATTGAGGTGAAAGATAACGGGACAGGAATGGATCGGGAAGGGCTAAGACAATATTTCAATATCGGTTCCCCAGAGAAGATCGTTAAAAATAAGTCGCCTATCTTTCATCGGGACCTTATCGGTCAGTTTGGTATCGGGAAATTTGCAAGCCTTTCTGCTTGCGAATGTTTTGAGGTCTATACTCAAAAAGGGGAATTTACGGCCAAGGTGACCTTCGACAAAATGGAATGGGAAAAAGAGGGAGACCAGTGGAATCTACCGCTCCGAATCTTGCCTCCCAATAGGGAAAGAGGGGATGGTACGACGGTTACTCTTCTCCGATTGAGTGGAGGGTATCCTTAAACGTCTCGCAGGACATAAAGAGAAACAAAGGGCAAGCAAAGCGCTGAAAGAAGCGCTGCAGAGAGTGCATCGAGCCTTAGCCTTAAACCCAGATCTTTCTCCCTTCGGTGCTATTCCATTAGCTGGCGAAGGTGAAGGCATGGGAGGGGCAGGTGTCGTCACAAAGAAATTGGGCCAAAAAGGGGAAAACGAGGTTCAACTTCCTGAAGAGGGAAAAGAGGATGAAGGAGTTCAACCATCCCATCAACAAAAGAAGATAAGGAAGAAAGCGCCAAGGATCAAACGCTTAACTCCCAATGCAGTAGTTCGGAGGATGAAATTTGGGGAGACTGGAGTTTCTGTCTGCATCGATGATTTTGGAGAGGATGGACCGGAATGCTTTACAGAGGGCACGGTGATCTATATCAACCAGGAACATCCACTTTACCAACGGGAAGCAAAGAAGTCAGATACTTACATCTTGAATGTAACAAGGTTGATTACACAAGAGATCTCCTTAATGAAGGATACAAAAAGTCCTCGACAGGCCTTTTCAAGACAGAGCAAATTGCTTCGGGATGCTTTCATCCAAAATCCTCCTAGTTAAACTGCATATTATTCCTTAAAAAGAGCTGAGCTTATTAAAATTATTGGCAATTTTTGCTAACCCTTTATTTCTGCCCAGTGACCACAGAGTGCCTATTTGAATCCAAATTTAGGATTTTCTTGGGCGATCTACGGATTTTTGGGCAAAAGGTTAAAAGTCAACCCTTCGACTCCCCAGCTTAAATGCTGGGGCTTGCTCAGGGTTGACCCTGAGCGGCGCTTCTTCACCCCGCCTTCAAAGGCGGGGCTTGGCGCCGCCGAATGGGTCAATTTCTAAATGACAAGGATAATGTCATAGGGCATGATATTTGACGATGAAGTCGGCAAATTTAAATTCGAGTGGTCATCCCTTTTATGTGCAGGGTTCTTTCTCCTTTCAGGAAGCGTCCCAATAAGCTGATGCCCCTTAATTGGGTCACGCCAGTAGAATTCATAAGCTACCATACTTTTTGACAATTTAATACCGATTTACCCCGTTAGAAGATATAATTCCCTCCGGGCCGGAGGCCTTCCGGGCCAGAGGCCTTTTAGAGTGAACACGGGGTTTACTTTTGATAGTATTTGTGGGCCTTAAATCTAAGAATATCGTCTGTTGTATTATCTATGGTTACTTGAACAAAAAAGATATTATCGAGACCAGAATTCTCACCTAAAACCTTTTTCCCCCAATTCATGACCGATTCGCTGGTAATTCTTATTGGATTCCTTCTCCTCTCAGGGAGTACCCCAATTAACTCGAGCCCCTTTATTGGATCACGCCAATAAAATTCGTAAGCTACCATATATATGCCTCTTTTGTTCAATTTATTAAGATTTAGATATAAAAATACATAAATCATTTAAGCAATTTTCATACCTGATTTCCATAATCATTATAAGCGGACATAATTAATGAGGTTTTCTTAAGACCCAACATTTTTATTTAAAGTTAAAAGTGTAAGGATTTTCGACATATGTTCAAAGTTAATGAGCTAACCAATAGAATTCATTTAAAAAAAGCTCATTATTGAAATCGTAAATTTTCCTGACAATTTTTCAAAATTCTTGTTGGTATCACGGGTTCGAATCCCGTTGGGACCACCAATTATTTGGATCACTATCCTGCCTATAATGGGAGCCTCTCTTAAACTTTCCCCTGAATAACAAACTGACACCCCTTCAATGAAATGCCAGGGAGTTCTTGTCCAATCTTTAAGCCTGTGTTATGTTTTCTGTCAGATAAGGTTTTTTTGTTTATCATCGGGGAGGAGAGAAGTCATGATCGGGAAGAAGATTCGGATGGAACGTATCATGAATCGAAATTCTGGCAAGACGGTGATTGTCCCTATGGATCATGGGGTCACTCAGGGGCCGATTGCCGGGTTGATCAATATCCAACAGACGATTAAGGCCGTCGTGAAAGGTGGAGCGAATGCTATTATTCTCCATAAGGGGTTAGTTGAAACGGGTCATATGGATAGAGGAAGGGATGTGGGCTTGATCCTTCATCTCTCAGCAAGTACCGAAATGGCACCCAACAAAGATTCAAAGGTGATGGTGTGCACGGTTGAAGAGGCCATCAAGTTAGGAGCAGATGCAGTCTCCATCCACGTGAACCTTGGGGACCAGGATGAGAAGATGATGTTAAAAGATCTGAGTTCCGCAGCCAAAGTAGCCATGGAATGGGGGATGCCCCTTTTAGCGATGATGTACACCAGAGGTCCCAAAGTGAAGAGTGAATATGATGTCAAGGTGGTAAAGCATGCGGCTCGATTGGGGGCAGAATTGGGAGCAGATATGGTCAAGGTCCCTTATACGGGATCCTCGGAGAGCTTCCAAGAGGTGGTAGAAGGTTGTTCCGTCCCGGTGGTGATTGCTGGAGGCGAGAAGATAGAGACCGACAAGGATATTTTGGAGATGGTCAAAGGGGCGATAAGTGCAGGAGGAGCAGGGGTCTCCATCGGAAGAAATGTTTTTCAACATAAGGATCCGGAGAAGATCGTCAAAGCGATTTCCAAGATCGTCCACAAGGGCTTCACGGTCGAAGAAAGTCTGAAGGAACTTAAGGGGAAATGAAAACCGTTTGGGTGAAGGTCATCCCATGGAGTTTAGAATTGGCCCAGGCTGCCATGGAGGGTGGGGCCAATGCCCTCTGGATTCCGCCAGGAATGCAATCAGAGGTAAAAAAGATGGGGATCATCCCAACAATAGCCGAAGATGGAGATGTCGTATTAGGGAAAGATGTTGTCGTGAAGGAAATTCGGAAGAAACAGGACGAAGAAGAGATTTTTAACCTGACCCTCTCCAAAAAAGGTGGTTGTAAGAGGAGTCGACTGGACCATCGTCCCTCTCGAGAATCTATTGAGTAAGACGAGAAATATCTTCGTGGAGATCCAAGATCCTCAGGAAGGGCGGACAGCACTGGGAATTCTTGAAAAAGGGGTGGAGGGAGTTGTGATCAACAATCCCGATCCTGACGCTGTACGGCAAATCCTCTTAATGCTCAAAGAGAAAAAAGAAAAATTAGAGCTTCTAACAGCCAGAGTCAAACGTATCGAGCCTTTGAGCTCAGGAGACCGGGTCTGTGTGGATACCTGTTCTTCAATGGATTTAGGGGAAGGGATGCTTGTGGGCAATAGCAGTCAAGCCCTTTTCCTCATTCATTCTGAGAATGTGGAGAACCCTTTTGTAAATACAAGGCCCTTTCGGGTAAATGCGGGTCCTGTCCATGCCTATATTCGTATGGCGGATGGGCAGACAAAATATCTCTCGGAAATCAGAACAGGGGATCGTGTGATGATCGTGAATTTTGAGGGTAAAAGCTATCCTGCCGTGGTGGGAAGGGCCAAGGTGGAGAGACGGCCCTTGGTTTTGGTAGAAGCTGAAGAGAAAGGTGAAAATATTTCAGTGATCCTGCAAAATGCTGAGACCATCCGACTGATCCAACCTGATGGAAAGGCCATTTCGTTGATAGACCTTCAGGAAGGGAGCGAGGTCCTGGTCTACCGTGAAAAAGGAGGAAGACATTTCGGGGTTCAGATTGATGAGACTATTGTAGAGAGGTGAGAGCGTGGGAAAGCTTTGTATTCCTATTGTCGAGACGACTATGGGAAAAGCCCTGATCGCCATCAAAAAAGCTAACCGATTGACAGATCTGATTGAGCTTCGAGTAGATTATTTAAGGAATGCAAGACTGGCGCTTCTCCTTCAAGATCGGAAGAAACCATTTATCGTTACCAATCGAAGAAAAGAAGAGGGGGGTAAATACAGAGGCGAGGAAAGAAAAAGATTGAGCGTTTTAAAGGAAGCCATTCATTTGGGAGCAGATTATATTGATGTGGAATTGGCAACGGAAAGGTCATTGCTTCAGGGTTTAGTAAGAGATAAAAGAGGGACACAAGTCATCCTCTCCTTCCATGATTTTCGAAGAACACCTTCCCTAAAAGAACTGCAAAGGATTTCTTGGCAAATGATTCAATTGGGAGCGGATGTGATCAAGATCGTTCCCTTTGCCAAGTCCTGGGAAGACAATCTCAGCATCCTATCGCTTATTCCTTTTGCCAGAGAAAGAAGACAGAAAATCGTTGCCTTCTGCATGGGAGAAAAGGGGAAGATCAGCCGCATCTTTTCTCCCTTCTTCGGAGCTGCCTGGACATACGCTTCGATTGATCGAACCAGAGTCTCTGCTCCAGGGCAACTGACCGTCCGAGAGTTAAAGAATACCTGGGAGAAAATGAGATGATTGATGGACGGACGGAGCTTTACGGAATTATCGGAAATCCGATCCGACACAGCTTGAGCCCCATGATTCACAATGAGGCTTTTAAAAGACTGGGTTGGAATGCTGTTTATCTGGCTTTTGAAGTAAAGAACCTTGAAGAAGCTTTAAGAGGGATCAGGGAACTCGGGGTGAGGGGAGTAAGCGTCACCCATCCATTTAAGACCAAAGTGATTCCTTTTCTTGATAAGGTCGAGAAGCTGGCAAAAAAGATTGGAGCCGTTAACACGATTGTCAATCGGGAAGGGAAGCTCATCCGTTACAACACCGATTGCGATGGGGCGTTGGAGGCATTGGAAGAGAAGATGAGTTTGAGATGGAAGAAGGTTGTTCTTCTTGGGGCAGGGGGTGCCGCCCGGGCCATCGGTTTTGGTCTAATGGAAAGAGACTGTCAATTGATCATTGCCAATCGCTCGCAAGATCGGGGAATTGGTTAATCGATTGGGATATAAACGCTGGAAGTTCGTTTTCGATAAAAGTTAGAAGATCAAAAATGTGGAAGAATGAAAATCGCAAAAATTTTCTTGACAAATTTTTTCCACTCAGTTAAGAAGGAATTATTGGTGATAGCGATGGATTTAAACGGTCAAAGGGTGTTTAGCTTTTATTATTATTTATATTTGAAAGCCATACACCCATGCGCTTAGATCCCAATTAGATAACCAAGGTCGGGGCCATGGGTGATTAAAATCCATGGCCTTTTTTATTTTGGGGGCCATCGGGAATTTTCTTGATGGCCCCTTTTTATGCATCTCAAGGAGCAAGATCCACATGAAGAATCAGCCTGAGGAAACACTAAAAGATTCTCTGGTTATTGTCTCAAAAGGAGATAATCCCTATGAGACGACCAAACGAGTCCTACAAATTTTCCCCTTAGCGAACTTGAAGGGAAGGAAAGTCCTAATAAAACCCAATGCGGCTCGTTTGGCATCCCCCGGCGAAGGGGTAACGACTCATCCCTTGGTGGTTGAAGCGGTGATCGATTATTTAAAAGAGAAGGGAGTGGCTAATATCGTAATCGGGGAGAGTTGCATCTTTGGAGTGAGTTCACAGGAAGCCTTCCGAATGACAGGTATGAAAGAGATTTCTGAAAAGAAAAAGATCAAGCTTATCGATTTGGATCAAGTCGACCCAGTGGAAATGATGATTCCCGGAGGAAAAGTCATAAAGAAGATTAAGGTCCCTGCCATCTTAAAAGAAATCGATTTCATCATTTCCGTTCCTGTTATGAAGACCCATATGCACACCCATGTGACATTGAGTATTAAAAATATGAAGGGTTTATTATGGCGGAGAGAAAAAGCGAGGTTGCACCAACTCCGATGTGATGAAAGCACCACCCGGGGTTATAAAACATTGGATGTCGCCATATCAGACATGGCTTCAGTCCTCTTCCCCCATTTATCCATCATCGATGGCACAGTAGGGATGGAGGGAATGGGGCCAGCTTATGGGAGACTAAAAAAGATGGGAATTGTGTTGGTCGGGAATAATTCCCTTTCGACAGATGCGGTAGCCACACGGCTGATGGGTTTTGATCCTGAGGAAGTCCCCCATCTAAAATTGTCGGCGATAAAGGGTTTGGGAGAAATTCAACTTAAAAAAATCTTAATCCAACCTGAGGATTATTTGAAATGGGAGGATCCTTTTAATCCTCCCCCATCAAAACTCTCTATCCCCTTTCCCGATATCATTGTTCATGATGAAGGTTCATGCAGTGCCTGCCTTTCAACCCTGTTGGTCTTTCTCCAAGATTACCATTCCTTACTTTCAAATTACCGTTTACAGGACAAGAAGATTCATATCGGAATCGGTAGACATTTGAACACATTTCCCAAGGGAACAATCTTGATAGGAAACTGCACATTAAAGATGAGAAGCAAAGGGATCTTTGCGCAAGGATGTCCACCTGTGGCTTCACAAATATGGGATACTTTATTAATGAGAAAAGGTGGGGAAAATTTTTCTTGACATGAAATTTAGGTTATGTTAAATAAACACAAGATTTAAGGATCGGAAATGAATCAGCCTCGTTTTCTTAATTTTAGCAGCGGGTATAACTTTTATTGGTATTTTTATGCCGAAGTCTACCCACTGCGTCTGGCTGATCTTTAAAAAATAAATATAGCCAGTTAAAGCCGTGGGTGGATTAAAATTTTACCCACGGCTTTTTTATTTTGGGCCGTGGGGAGATTCTCCTTACGGCTTTTTTATTTTCGATAGAGGAGGAAAAACGATCATGATAGGGAAAAAGATTCGTATGGATCGAATCATAAACAGACATTCTGGGAAAACGGTGATCATCCCAATGGATCATGGGGTCACAGTAGGTCCAATGGCTGGCCTGATCAAGATGGAAGAGACAATTCATGCCGTGGCCATGGGTGGAGCGAACGCCATCGTTATCCACAAGGGGTTGGTGGAGGCTGGCCACAGGGGCAGCAGAAAGGATTTGGGTTTCATCATCCATCTCTCAGCAAGTACGAGGATGATGCCCGATCCAAACTGCAAAATCATGGTATGTACCGTGGAGGAGGCGATTAAGTTAGGGGCGGATGCCGTCTCCATCCATGTCAACATCGGAGCTGAGGATGAAAAATCCATGCTAAAAGACCTGGGTGCTGTAGCCAAGGAAGCGATGGAGTGGGGGATGCCGCTCTTAGCCATGATGTATACAAGAGGTCCGAAGGTGGAGAATGAGTACGATGTCAAATGGGTGAAGCACGCGGCTCGAGTGGGAGCGGAATTGGGAGCAGATATTATTAAGGTCCCTTATACTGGTTCCTCAGAAAGTTTTCAGGAGGTGGTGGAGGGATGTTTTGTTCCTGTGGTCATTGCAGGTGGAGAGAAGATGGAAAATGACCAGGATATTCTTGAAATGGTTAAGGGAGCGATTGCAGCAGGAGGAGCTGGCGTTTCCATTGGAAGAAACGTCTTCCAGCACAAGGATCCAACGAAAATCGTTCATTCGATTTCAAAGATCGTCCACAATGGCTCAACCGTGGAAGAAGGGCTTAAGGAATTGGAGGAGGGGAAAAAATGAAAACGGTTTGGGTAAAGACTGTCCCGTGGAGTAAAGAGATTGCCATGGCTGCTATTGAATGTGGAGCTGATGCCCTTTGGATTGAACCGGGGAAGACCCAAGAAGTCAAAAAGATGGGCCTCATCCAGACTGTGGCCGAGGATGGAGATTTGAAATTGGGTTTCGATGTGGTGGAAAAAGAGATCCGGGAAAAGAAGGATGAGGAGGAGATCATTACTTTGAGCCTATCTAAGAAGGTTGTGGTGAGAGACGGAGATTGGAAAATCATCCCTCTGGAAAACTTATTGAGCAGAACCAATAACCTTTTCGTCGAAATCGATGGTGTAAAAGAAGGGCAAACGGCGTTGAGTGTCCTTGAAAAAGGTGTCGATGGTGTGGTCATCAATAATCCTGACCCAAACTCGGTAAGACATATCATCAAGGCGCTTAAGGAAAAGGGTGAAAGATTCGATCTTGTTTCAGCAAAGGTCAGACGAATCGAGCCATTGGGCCTGGGAGATAGGGTCTGCATTGATACCTGCTCTTCGATGAACCTTGGAGAAGGGATGCTGGTAGGTAATAGCAGCCAGGCTCTTTTTCTGGTTCACTCAGAAAGTGTGGAGAACCCCTTTGTGAACACCAGACCCTTCCGTGTGAATGCAGGGCCGGTGCATGCCTATATTCGCCTGACTCATGGCCAGACAAAATATCTCTCTGAAGTCAGATCGGGCGATCAGGCGCTGGTTGTGAACTTTGAAGGCAAGAGTTATCCGGCAGTAGTGGGAAGGGCCAAGGTGGAGAAAAGACCTCTTGTTCTGCTGGAGGCGGAAGAAAAAGGTCAGAACATCTCAGTGATCCTGCAGAATGCCGAGACGATTACCCTTACCCAGCCAGATGGAAAGGCCTTGTCCCTGGTCGATCTCAAAGAGGGCAGCGAGGTTCTGGTCTATAGGGAAGGAGCGGGAAGACATTTTGGGGTGAAAATTGATGAGACGATTGTGGAAAGGTAGAGAAATGGAAAGAATTATCTCAGCGTCCCGCTCTTTGGAAACCGAACTGACAGTTGTTTATCTTGGTCCGCCCGGCACTCACACTCACTTAGCATGCTTCGAATATTTTGGTAGCTCCATTCAAGCGCAGTCCAAAGAAAGTATTGAAGAGGTCTTTGAAGCTGTGGAGAAGAGGAGGGTAAGCTATGGAGTAGCGCCTATAGAGAATTCCACTGAAGGATCAGTGAATCAAACCTTAGATATGTTGATCGAGTCAGAAGTGATGATCTGTGGTGAAGTGATGTTTCAGGTCTCTCATAACCTTCTTTCTCAGAGTGGAAAGTCACAAGACATCCGAAAAATCTATTCTCATCCTTCGGCTTTGGAGCAATGCCGAAAGTGGTTGAGGAAAAACCTCCCTAATGTTGAGGTGGCCGAAACAGTGAGTACGGCGAAGGCTGCACAGATGGCTACTGAGGATTCGAAAGCGGCAGCCATTGCCAGCTCTTTTGCTGCTAGTCTCTATAGCCTGAAAGTGATAGAATCCCAGATTGAAGACTACCGCCATAACTACACACGCTTTTTAGTGTTAGGCCTGAATATTCACAAAAGGACTGGAAGAGATAAGACTTCCATCCTTTTCTCAATCTCCCACGCCCCAGGCTCTCTCTATCGAGCGCTCAAACCCTTCTCCGAGAAAGGGATTAATCTGACAAAGATTGAATCCAGGCCCTTGAAAGACAGGCCATGGGAGTATATTTTCTTTTTGGACTTTGAAGGCCATACCACAGACTTCCATGTCAAGGAAGCCTTCGCTGAAATGAAAGAGAATGTCCTTTTCTTTAAGATCCTGGGCTCCTATCCCCAAAGGTCACAGGAGTGGTAATAGAAGGAAGTGAGTTCAAAATACGATGAAATCGGAGATCATAGGAATCCGAGAAAGGTTTAAGAAGGCGCAGATAGGCCTCAAGGACGTTCTTGCAGTGATCGATATGACCCTGGAAGATCAGTCAAGGGAACTTGCATCCTTGTTTCCCTATGACGTTTTCGAAGGTGTCGATGAGTTAATCGAGAGGACTGTGCACGGAACGAGGATTGAGCGTTTTAAACCAAAAGAGAATGGCCACCAGTTTCACACCTTTGAGATCCATACAGAAGGAGGAGATGCCTTAGGCTATCTTAATATGATCCACATCAGAAATCCCATCCCATGCTATTACCTGGTTTATGTGGAGGTTCTTCCCCCATTTCGGGGACGAGGACTGGGCAATAGGATCCTCAAAGCCTTCAGAGAGTTTGCAGAGGGCCAAGGGGTTGTGGGACTTCTCGACAACATCATCCTCCCCGAGGAGCCAACCTATGACATTTATACCAAGAACGGTTGGAAGTGTATTGAAGAGGTGATCGGCGAAGATGTAGCCAATGGAGAAGGGCACTACATGGTCTTCATACCAACCTCCATGAACTCCCCCGGTCTGAGGGAGAAGCTTGTCAAGCTCCTCTTTAAAGTAAAGAAAAAGAGACCCATTATCGACATGCATGATAACGAGGCCATGGTCAAGCGGACTATTATGGAATTTCGCTCTGTCTACGAAGCTTTGGAGCATCTCTTCGAGATGGAAATTTCAAGCAGAACTTCAACCCCCTTTATGCGTTTCATGTTTACTAAGTTTATAACGAAAGCGCTTGGATTCCAAAGGCGGATCGCTTCACTTATCGGCTATACAGGTGGAGAATCCCTCGAGCAGATCTCCATATCAGATCCAGTTAAGAACCTGCCCATTCAGCCACATTCCATGTGGTGGGCGAAGGAAGGAAAACCTGAAATATGGGGAGAGGAAGAAATCCTCAGGGATCTGCCAGAAAAATTGAAAAAGGATTGTACCCTTTACATTGAGAGTCTTCCCTTATACAGGCGACCCTATCTGAGCGCCTGGATGGAAGGAAGGGGAACACAATCCCATAACCTGAAAATCTCCGATCTCCTCGATCTGGGGTTTGACCCAACGAAATTGAGGGAGTTTCGTTACAAAGGGGTAGAGTATATTTTCGAAAGGATCACTCCCCGCTTCATCTCCTCCATTGAAAAGAAGAGAAGGTTTTTACCGAAAATCCTTGAGCATGGTTCCAAGCGGCGGTTCCGAAATGCCACTGTTCAGATCAATTCACCCCTTGCCATTCTTCAGGACAGAGGAAATGTGTACATTCTTCGCAAGAAAGTAGAGGGGATACACTCAGAGGAGGCCTTGGACCAACTCCGAATGGCTTCCCACCTAAAGGATATGAATCGTTCAGCGGGGATTGATCATGCTGTGATCCTAACCATCAATGAAATTAGAAAGTGGCTGATGAAGGAATTTGATCCAGGCCTCCTGGAGGAGATCGAAGATCTTGCCTTCTTCATCCCGTGGGATCTTGAAAGAAATATGCCGAGGGTAACAGTAGATACCAGGGGTGTCTTATTAGATACTTTATGGATCGCTTAAAGAAAATTTGTTCCGGGAGCTCAAAAATTTCTGTTCAAAAATTTCTGTCAAAAATTTCTTGACAAGGTTTTTGAAATTTGTTATAAACCTGTTTAAATTTCGACGGGATGATTAGAGTGAAAGAGATCTTCGAATCAAAGAGAAGCAATTTATGGCGCTGGGAGAAAAAAGATGTGGAGGTTTGCCCAGTGCCATCATAACTATGTGAATTGAAAGTAAGGGCCATGGGCGGCTTCCCTGCTTCCCATGGCTTTTTTATTTTTGCCTCCCCATTGGCAGATTGAATTCAGAAAAAGGCTATGGATTTTTACCATAGCCTTTTCTGTTTTAGGAGGGTCAAATATGGCGATCCCGTCTTTGGAAGATTTTAAAAGACTGGCTAATCAAGGCAATCTCATTCCCATATTTGAAGAAACCCACTTTGACTGGGAGACGCCCATCTCAGCTTTCCGAAAGATCGATGATAGAAAGTTTTCTTTTCTCCTCGAAAGTGTAGAGGGAGGGGAGAAGTGGGGCCGTTACAGCTTCCTTGGTTCAGGACCTTCATATCTTTTTCGGAGCAAGGGTGAGGTATTTGAAATCATAAAAGATGGTAAAGTCCTTCAAATGGAAGAAGTGAAAGATCCTCTCGGAGCCCTCGAAAATTTCCTTGCAAACTACAAGCCCCTCCTTCACGACTCTCTCCCGCGATTCTTCGGAGGAGCCGTCGGTTATCTCAACTATGACATGGTCCGATTTTTCGAAAGGATTCCAAAACTTCTTCCTCAAGACATAGAGCTTTATGACTGTTATTTTATGATCACTGATACACTGCTCGTTTTCGACAACTTAAAACAGAAGGTCAAGGTTATTTCGAATGTATTCTTAGACGGACATGTATCTTTAGAAGAGGCCTATTGGGAGGCTGAAGATAAAATTCACAAAGTCGTGAATAGGCTCCAAAGTCCACCTTTATCTTCTCTCACTCAAAAAAGTTTTTCTCCCTCTCCTCTTCACTCAAACTTCAGCCGGGAAAATTTTATGAAAGGGGTGGAAAGGGCGAAGGAATATATCAAAGCGGGTGATGTTATTCAGGTGGTCCTCTCGCAGAGGTTCTCTACAGAGATCCATTGTCAGCCCTTTGATATCTATCGTGCTCTGAGGTCAATCAACCCTTCCCCTTATCTTTTTTATTTGAAGATGGATGATATTGTCCTTCTGGGGGCTTCGCCTGAAGTGATGGTTCGTCTGGAAGAAGGGCAAATCGAGCTACGGCCCCTCGCTGGCACTCGTAGAAGGGGAAGGACGCAAGAGGAAGACCTGGCGATGGAAAGGGATCTATTGGCAGATGAGAAGGAGAAGGCTGAGCACATCATGTTGGTCGATCTTGGCCGAAATGATGTGGGTCGTGTCGCAGAGATTGGATCAGTTGAAGTGACGGAACTGATGGGAGTGGAACGGTATTCCCATGTCATGCACATTGTCTCAAATATCCAGGGATCTCTGGCGCCAGGAAAGAATGCCTTTGATGTCTTCCGGGCAGCCTTTCCTGCTGGCACTGTTTCTGGCGCTCCAAAGATTCGGGCCATGGAGATTATTGAAGAACTGGAGCCAATCCGCCGGGGACCTTATGCCGGAGCAGTGGGATACTTCAGCTTCTCCGGAAATATGGACACTTGCATTACGATCCGCTCCATTTTCATAAAGGGTGGCAAGGCTTATGTCCAGGCGGGGGCGGGAATCGTTGCTGATTCAGTGCCGGAGAAAGAATATGAGGAGACTCTGAATAAAGCCCAGGCCATCTTCAGGGCCATTCAACTGGCTGAGGAGGGATTGAGATGATTCTTTTGATCGACAATTATGATTCATTTACATACAACCTTGTCCAGTATATTGCCCAACTGGGGGAAGAAGTGATCGTCCAGCGGAATGATACAATCTTCCTTGAAGACATCAGAAATTTAAGGCCAACTGCTATCTTCCTTTCCCCTGGTCCCTGCTCACCTAAGGAGGCGGGAATTACAGTTGAGGTGATCAGGCAGTTTTATCAAATCATCCCCATCATGGGAGTCTGCTTAGGACATCAGGCCATTGGATACGCCTTTGGTGGTGAGGTGGTCAGGGCCGAACGGATCAGACATGGCAAAACATCCCTCATCTTTCATGATGGTCAAACCATTTATCGTGGTTTGCCCAATCCCTTTGAGGCAATTCGTTACCACTCCCTTATTGTAGATAGAAGGGCGCTGCCGGAATGTCTTGAAATCAGCGCATGGACAGAGGAAGGAGAGATTATGGGGTTGAGACACCGGAAACATAAGGTGGAAGGGGTGCAATTCCATCCGGAATCGATTTTGACGCCTTTCGGGAGCCTTATTATTAAAAATTTCATTCATTCTATTCTTCTGTAAACCCCGTTAGAAAGAGGTTACTAAAGGGGACTCTTTATTAATAATGGAAAATTTCTAACGGGGCAAGCAGCAGGGCTTTCTAACGGGGTAAAGGAGGCTGAAGTTATGGATAACCTGGTGAATATTCTTGATTCATTTCATCCTGGCTGGAGGGAGAGAAGATATGTAGATAACTTTATTGCCATCCTTAAAGACCTGATCATTCCCACCTATTCTTTTCTGGAGACAAGGATCGAGAACAATAGGGCTGTCTTCCCAAAGGAGTGGGATCAGATCATCTCTGCTTTGAAAGAGGCGCATTTTTTTAAACTCTTCGTCCCCCCTGAATATGGAGGAGAAAAAACATCTGAGCAAGAGATCTACTTTATGATGGAACTACTTGGTTACGCCTCTCCAGGTTTGGGCATCATTTTTGTGTCCCATGGACGCGCTATCGATATTATGCTCAGCGGAACCGGACAACAAAAAGAAGAGTATCTCCCTAAGATGGCAGAAGGGGATTTTGGAGCCATCGCTATAACGGAAGAAAAGGCGGGATCGGATGCAAGCGCAGTTGGCTTGAGGGCAGAAAGACTTGGTTATCATTATCTGTTTAATGGACAGAAAATTTTTATCTCCAACAGTGGTTTGGCTATCATTTATGCCATTCTCGCCAACACAAAAGGGATCCAGGGGCCTCGTTCCTTGAGCGTATTTATTGTAGAGAATAATCTGCCAGGCCTAACCATAAAAGGATTACCTGAAAAAGATGGGTTGAAAATATTACCGACAGGACAGCTCATTTTTAGAGATTCTCCGGTCCCTACTAAGAACCTGGTGGGAAATGAAGGAATGGGTCTGATCTTGACGCTCGATGTCATCGATAGAGGAAGAATTCATATTGCAGGCATTTGTTGCGGATTGGCTTACCGGATTTTTCGTGAAATCTATCATTTTGCCCATCAGAGAAGACAATTTGACCATCCTTTGACCAGCAGCCAGGACATCAGTTTTCAGATCTCAGATATGTTCACCCGAATCAATGCTGCCAGGGGATTATGCCTCCACGCCCTGAGACAATTTAGTACCCCATACTATAGGGTGAGCTCTTCTCAAGCGAAGCTATTTGCCTCCCAGGTGGTTATGGATGTGGCTGCCAAGGCACAGATATTAATGGGTGGAAAAGGTTACTTCAGAAATGAGTTGATCAACCAATTAAGTGCTGACGCCCGAGGCATGGAATATTTGGAAGGAACCTCTAATATTCAAAAGATGATTATATCCCGGGAGCTATTCAGGATGTACCATAAGGAAAAAATGGTTTGATGGATATGAGTAAGCTTAATTTAACTCAATCCGAGTACCAAATAAAACATTACCAAGGAACGAAAGGAGGAACAAAATCATGATCAAAGAGGCCATTGCGAAGGTTGTCAGGGGGAATAATCTGACAGAGGTTGAGATGGAAAAAACAATGGATGAAATTATGTCCGGGACAGCCACACCTGCTCAGATTGGTTCGTTCGTTACCGCCCTCAGGATGAAGGGGGAAACAGTGGATGAAATTACCGGTGCGGCCAGGGCAATGAGGGCAAAAGCTATCAAAATCTGCCTGAAAAATCATCTGGTGAATTTTGATCGGGATGAGATCAATATAGAAGACGAAACCATACTCGATACCTGCGGCACTGGAGGGGACGGGACTAATACATTCAATGTCTCCACTGCGTCCGCACTCGTGGCCGCAGGAGCCGGAGTGAATGTGGCGAAACACGGCAACCGTGCGGTTTCCAGCCTATGCGGAAGCGCAGATGTGATTGAAAATTTAGGAGTAAAGTTAGATATTACCAGGTCTGATGTGGAGAGATGTATTAAGGAAGTGGGTATAGGATTTCTTTACGCCCCCATTTTTCACGGGGCCATGAGATACGCTGCAGGTCCACGCCAGGAGATAGGGATTCGCACCATTTTTAACCTTCTTGGCCCGTTGACTAACCCGGCAGGAGCTTCTGCACAGGTGTTAGGGGTTTATGACCTAACTCTAACAGAAAAAATCGCCCATGTCCTTAAAAGACTTGGGACGAGAGAAGCATTTGTAGTTTGTGGGGAGGGGACATTAGACGAGATAAGCATTTGCGGCCCTACCCTGATTTCTCATCTAAAGAATGGCGAGGTAAGGACCTTTGATTTAACACCCGAAGAGGTCGGATTCCAAAGGGCAGCCCCCGAGACCATAAAAGGAGGAAATGCGCACGAGAATGCCCGAATTATCCGTGAGATCTTAAATGGCCAACAAGGTCCAAAAAGAGACATCGTCCTACTCAATGCGGCTGCGGCATTTATGGCCGTCGGTCTGGATGGCGACTTCAAAGAGGGTATCGAGCGGGCAAAAACCTCCATCGATTCTGGTCAAGCCAAGGAAAAACTCAAACAGCTTGTGGCCTTCACACAAGAATGTAAACCTTTTGTCCGGACGGAGCTATAAGGGGGGCCTGGTGCACAATCGAATGAAGGAGATACTGGACTATAAACTGAAAGAAGTCGAAAACCTGAGGGAAAGAGGGTTGTTTCCCGGTAGAAAGAATGACCTGCCTCCAATCCGTGATTTTAAGACTGCTATCTCTATGCCGGGGAGAATCGGTCTAATTGCCGAGATAAAGTTCGCTTCTCCTTCCGTGGGTGTTATCCGTGAAAAAATGGACCCGTGTATTATTTGTCGAATTTATGAAGAAGCTGGGGCAGCAGCGGTCTCCCTTCTTACCGATAATCGATTTTTTGGAGGGAACCTGGATGATCTTCCGCGTCTTAAGAAAGCTATCTCTCTGCCTATATTGCGGAAAGACTTTATCATAGATGAGATCCAGGTGAGGGAGTCGCTTTCGTATGGCGCTGACGCCGTTCTCCTGATCGCCCGTATTTTATCAAAAGAACAGTTAAAAGAATTAATCGTTCTCTGTAAGGAATTGGGGCTGACTCCACTGACTGAGGTCCATGATTGTCATGATCTTGAAAAGGCCGTTGATTGCGGAGCAGAAATCATCGGAATCAACAACCGAAACCTCGAAACCTTCGAAGTCAATCTCCATAGCACGCTCGATTTAGTCCCTCTGGTTCCGAAGAAGTGTATCATCATCAGCGAAAGCGGCATCTTTGATAAAGAGGATATCCAATTGTTGAGAAGAAGCGGTATTCAGGCAGTTCTCGTGGGAACCTCAATCATGGAGAGCAAGGATATGGCGGGTAAAACAAGGGAACTGGTGGATGCTGGCGCTCAAACCGGAGAACCGTATGGTAGAAGTTAAAATTTGCGGGATCACGAATATTAACGATGCCTATGTTGCCATCAAATACGGGGCCGATGCCCTTGGGTTTATTTTTTATCCGAAGAGTCAAAGGTATGTGGCGCCGGAAAGGGCGAAAGAAATTATTGAAAAACTTCCCTATGATATTATTAGAGTAGGGGTCTTTGTCAATCACGAAATACAAGAGGTCAAGGAGATCGCTAAGTTTTGCGGTCTCAATCTGATTCAACTCCATGGGGATGAATCACCTGATTACTGTGATCAATTCCGGATATCTTCTCTGATTAAGGCTGTTTCCCTTCGGACAGAAGAAGATATTCAAAAATTAAAGGATTATTCTGTAAGGGCTATTCTGGTGGATGCGCGCCAGCCAGGGCATTACGGAGGGACAGGAAAAAAATCAGACTGGAGGCTGGCCATAAAAATCAAGGAGACACACCCTCTCATTCTTGCTGGCGGCTTAAATAAAGAGAATGTCAGGGAAGCCATAGAGACCGTCAGACCTCAGGCAGTGGACATCAATAGCGGGGTTGAAATCTCTCCAGGAAAGAAGGATCCGGAAAAGATAAAAGAGATTATTGCGATCCTTCACGAGACCAATAGGGCCATTAACAGTGGAAATTGGGGTTTATCCACCATCAAGGTATTTTCAGATGAAAATGACCCATTTTACGGCAATAGAGTTCCTTTATGAGCAGGATCGATTTGACATTTAAAAGATTAAGGAAGAAGGGTCAGAGCGCACTCATCCCTTTCATCGTTGCCGGAGACCCTGACCTCGAAACGACAGAGGCTTTAATCCTTAAAATGAAAGAGAGCGGGGCAGATATGATCGAGTTAGGTGTTCCTTTTTCTGATCCACTGGCAGATGGGCCGATCATCAGGGCAGCGTCGCATCGAGCCTTGATGAAAGGAGATAGTCTTAGAGACATATTCAGCCTGACAAAAAGATTAAAGAGGGTTGGCCTGCCGATTATCCTAATGACCTATCTCCACCCCATTCTTCATTATGGCTTACAAGTTTTCGCAAAAGATTGCAAAGAGAGTGGGGTTGATGGTGTGATCGTACCGGATCTTGCGCCTGAAGAAGCAATGTCATGGATTGATGGAGCTCGAAGAATGGATTTAGATACCATCTTTCTTGTCAATCCAACCAGCTCAATTGAACGGATCAGATTGGTGGACAGATACAGCCGCGGGTTCATCTATCATGCCTCTTTCACGGGTTTGACTGGAATAAGGGAGAAACTGCCGGACGATCTGGAGTTGTCTGTCAAGCGAGTCAAAGAAAATAGTAAAAAGCCAGTGGTCGTTGGCTTCGGTATCTCCAATCCAGAGCAGGCTAAAATAGTCAGTCGATTTGCTGACGGGGTCATTGTAGGGAGTGCAATTGTAAAGATCGTTGACGAGAACATTGGCCATCCGAATTTAATCTCGGCAGTGGGTGATTTCGTCTCTTCTTTGGCTAAAGAGCTTAGGCCATAAGTTTCTCAATTGAATTTATGGTGTTTTTCTTTTATAAGATATCCATAAAGACGGAAGGAAATCGAGACTTCAAAGAAAGCAGAAGATCGTTGCCTTCTGTATGGGAGAGAAGGGAAAGATCAGTCGTATCTTTTCTCCCTTCTTGGGAGCGGTCTGGACATACGCTTCGCTCAATCAGAACAGGACCTCTGCTCCAGGGCAACTGACTGTTCAAGAGATTAAAGATATCTGGAAGAAATTAAGATGATTAATGGACGGACGGAGCTTTACGGAATTATCGGAAATCCGATCCGACACAGCTTGAGTCCCATGATTCACAATGGAGCTTTTAAAAGGCTGGGTTGGAATGCTGTTTATCTGGCTTTTGAAGTAAAGAACCTTGAAGAAGCTTTAAGAGGGATCAGGGAACTCGGGGTGAGGGGAGTAAGCGTCACCCATCCATTTAAGACCAAAGTGATTCCTTTTCTTGATAAGGTCGAGAAGCTGGCAAAAAAGATTGGAGCCGTTAACACGATTGTCCATCGAGGGGGAAGGCTCATCGGTTACAACACGGATTGCGATGGGGCGTTGGAGGCATTGGAAGAGAAGATGAGTTTGAGAGGAAAGAGGGTCGTCCTTCTTGGGGCAGGCGGGGCTGCCCGGGCCATCGGTTTTGGTCTAATGGAAAGAGACTGTCAATTGATCATTGCCAATCGCTCGCGAGATCGGGGTGAAGCCTTGGGCAGGGAGCTGAATTGTCATTTCATACCCATGTCCTCTCTCGTCAAAATGAAGGCAGGAGAACTTGAGGCCGATGTCATGATCAATGCGACCTCTGTCGGAATGTTTCCACGAAACAAAAAAACTCCTGTTCCAAAAAGGTTGTTGAAACAGGGGATGATGGTCATGGACATTGTCTACGAGCCCTTGCAGACGAAACTCCTCCGTGAGGCTAAAGAGAAGGGATGTCTCACGATCAATGGGTTGGAGATGCTTGTTCGGCAGGGTGCGGCCCAATTTGAGATCTGGACAGGGAGGAGGCCAGATCTCAAACAAATGAGAAATGATCTTTACAAGGTTCGAAATTTTTCCAAGATGACGTGAGCAGAAGAAAAGAAGATGATTGAGATAAAGCCTCTTGGTCATTGTGATGGAGTGGTGACTATCCCTGGATCAAAAAGCTATACCCACCGGGCTCTTATCCTTTCTTCATTAGCCGATGGCGAATCTGTTTTAATCCATGGACTTCGATGTGAAGATACCGAGCAAACAGTTCAGGCGCTGATAAAATTTGGAATTCCGATCTTTTGGGAAAGCGATCAGGTTCGTGTCCAGGGGAAAGGAGGAAAGTTTAAAACAACGGATGAAAGAATCGATGTGAGCAATTCAGGGAGCTCCATGAGATTTCTCACAGCCCTGGCTGCCCTCAAGAATGGAGTCACTCTCTTGGACGGGAGTGAACGGATGAGAAAGCGGGCCATTGGCGAGCTGCTGAATGGTTTGGGAGAGCTGGGGGTTAAAGCCTATTCCCAAAAAGGAGATGATTGTCCGCCAGTGATTGTAGAATCTCAGGGACTTAAAGGAGGTACAGTGAGGATCAAGGGCGAAGAAAGCAGCCAATTCCTTTCCAGCCTCCTAATGGTGGCCCCCTATGCTCTGAAAGATGTAAGCATAGAGGTGACCGGTCCTTTAGCTTCCAAACCCTATGTTGACATCACTCAGGATGTGATGTCCGCCTTTGGTGTGGAGATAAAAAGCCAGAGGTTCCGTTCCTTTTTCGTTAAGGCAGGACAACGCTATCTTCCACAAAAATATCGGATTGAAGGGGATGCTTCAAGCGCCTCCTATTTTTTTTCGGCAGCAGCGGTTTGCAGGGGGAGAGTAAAAGTTAAGAATCTCAATCCAGTTACACTCCAAGGAGATATAGGATTTTTAAAGATACTGAAAAGAATGGGTTGCCGTGTGACCCGAGGGAAAGACTGGGTAGAAGTCCTGGGGGGAGAACTTCATGGGATTGAGATGGATATGAACGAAATGCCTGATCTCGTCCCGACTCTAACAGTCACTGCTGCCTTTGCCAGGGGGAAGACTGTGATTCAGAATATCGGACACCTCCGTTTTAAAGAATCAGACCGCATTCATGCATTGGCTTTGGAACTGAGCAAGATGGGCATTCGAGTAAAAGAAGGAGAGAATTGGTTGGAGATTGAAGGAGGAAAACCCCATGGGGCAGAGATCGAGACGTATAATGATCACCGTCTCGCTATGAGTTTTGCAATCGCAGGCCTTGCCGTTCCTGGAGTAAAGATTAAAGGAAAACGATGCGTGGATAAGTCGTTTCCAGAATTCTGGGAGACTCTTCAGAAGCTCTATAAATAGGGGTCAAGGCAGATATTACACTCGAACCCATGAACCCATGAACCCTTGAACCCTTCTCCAATGTTTTATGAATATCATCTTGATTGGATATCGATGTGCCGGAAAAACCGTCGTAGGTAAACGATTGGCTGACCGACTTCAGAGACGGTTTGTGGACACGGATGATCTCATAGAATCTAAGGAGGGACAGATCAGTGATATCGTGACGTCTCGTGGCTGGGACTATTTCCGGGCTATAGAAAAGAAGGTGATTGAAGAAATCTCAAAGGAGGACAATTTGGTGATCGCCCTTGGCGGAGGAGCTGTGCTCGATCCTGATAATATTGTCAATTTGGAGAGAAATGGTCTCATCATCTGGCTGATGGCAGATCCTGGAGTGCTTCGAAAAAGAATGAATCAGGATCCTCGGACCTTTGCCTCAAGACCGACCCTCACAGGGAAAGGAGCTGTAGAGGAATTAGATGAAATGATCGCTTACCGAAATCCTTTTTATGATAAAGCCGCGAAGATTCAATTCGATACTTCGGCTCTGGATGTGGAAGCGGTTGTTGAAAATATTTTAACCGTCCTTAAAGAAAAGATAGGGAGGATTTAAGATGGGAGGAAATTCATTCGGGACGCTCTTTCGAGTCACCACATGGGGAGAATCCCACGGAAAAGCCCTGGGAGTGGTGATCGATGGTTGTCCACCCCAGATTGAGATTTCTGAAGAAGATATTCAGAAAGAGATGGAAAAAAGACGGCCCGGTCAATCTATCGGATCAAGCCCACGAAAGGAAAGAGACCGAATTGAAATTCTTTCTGGAGTCTTTGAAGGGAAGACCCTCGGTTCATCCATTTCGATCATCATATGGAATGAAGATGTGGATTCAACTTCGTACGATGAAATCAGAGATATTTTTAGACCTGGGCAGGCTGATCTTACCTACCAGGCAAAATACGGCATCCGTGATCATCGAGGTGGAGGGAGGGCTTCAGCGAGGGAGACGGTTGGAAGGGTAGCAGGAGGAGCAGTGGCCAAGAAGATTCTACAAAAAGAGAAGATGGAGGTTTTAGCCTACACCGTGGAGCTCGGGGGGATTCGAATAGAAAAGATAGATTATGAAGAAATCGAAAGAAATGTTTTGCGTTGTCCAGATCGGAAAGCCGCTGCGGCGATGGAAAGAAAGATCGAGGAGACGAAGGAACGAGGGGATACATTAGGAGGTATTGTGGAAATCCTGGTACGAGGCTGTCCTGCGGGATTGGGAGAGCCGGTATTCGATAAATTAGAAGCCGATCTCGCTAAGGCCTTGATGAGCATCGGTTCGGTGCGAGGCGTGGAGATAGGAGCTGGATTTGGAGTGGCCCGCATGCTCGGATCCCAATGTAATGACCCCTTGGGACCAGAGGGATTCGAAAAGAATGATGCCGGAGGAATTTTAGGAGGAATATCCACTGGGGCTGATCTTCTGGCTCGGGTCGCTGTCAAGCCTGTCCCTTCGATTCATCTTGAACAGAAGGCAGTGGATTCTTCAATGAAACCTGTCGCTTTGAAAATCAAAGGAAGGCATGATGTCTCACCCATCCCCCGAATCAACTCGGTCTGTGAAGCGATGGTGGCTATTGTTCTGGCCGATCATCTGCTCAGACAAAAAGCATTAGGTCCATCTTCTCATCAGTGGTGGTTGAAGAAACGTTGAGAGCCGAGGGATCTTCATTGAACCATAATAAAATGTCCCTTGAAATCGGGAGATCGTAGCTACCCTTATCAAAGGCTTTTTCCTCCTCAGATTAAATAGGCCTTTCAAATGATCACCCTTCAATAAATAGCCTTAACATTTCTTGTCCAATCTTTAAGCCTGTGCTATCTTTCTTATCATGTCTGATCAGTGGGATGTGATGACAAAAGATTGAGGGTCATCCATTTTAGTTTTGGATAGAATTAAAGTTGAGACTTCCTGCACACCTTCATGATCGTCGTAAATATTTTTTTAAAATCTTCTTCTTTCAAAAGACCTTTATCCTTTCGTTTCAACCTTTCTAAAACTTCTTTTTCCCTTTTTGGATCGTAAATCTTTTTCCCCATCTCTTTTTTAATTTTCCCTATTTCCAGGGCGATACGAAGCCGGTGATTGAGAAGGGTTAATAATTTTTGATCGATGAGATCTAAAACCTTCCTCTTTGTTTTTAATTTTTTGGAAAAATCGAATTGAGTTTCTTTTTTCATTCTTCAATCCTTCTCTATTTTATTCCAGCAATTCTCGGTGAAAATACAGCGAGATTCTTCAGTCGCTAGGGCTCCTTCAGAATGACATTACGAAAGTCCCCAGTTGTCATTCTGAGCGAAGCGAAGAATCTCAATAGTTTGTGAACTCAC
>Ga0210051_1000340_pt1 | contig 41619 bp, 47 predicted proteins | sample CryGey092014_all_FD_185464 | JGI IMG/M metagenome (GOLD analysis project Ga0210051, IMG submission 185464) | Groundwater microbial communities from aquifer - Crystal Geyser CG23_combo_of_CG06-09_8/20/14_all (SPAdes) (version 2) | ecosystem: Environmental > Aquatic > Deep subsurface > Groundwater...
CCAAGAAAAGCGTTTCACATTACCCACTTTACTCTGCGCGTCTGACGAGGCGCGCCCCCCCAGAGCGCTGAACAAATACCAAATTCTTCTCAGAAATCAGTAAATTAATTGCCTTTGAGAAGGCACGCCTCCTTCAGTCAGGAAGGCGAATAAAAAACAAAACCTAATAACAAAATTTCACAACGCCGTCATATACTCCTTCAAAGGCTCAAGCACGATTTTTGACCAGCCTTCAACTGCAACTTCAGGAGAAGAGCAGATTTTCTCCAATTCTTTGATTGTCCTGAATTCGCACCTGGCAATTGCAGGGTCATTAGGCACTATCTTCTCTGAATTTGTTTTAAGAACATACAAAACACCGAAATGAACTCTTCCGACAGGCTCTGAATCGTCATTGATATAGCCCAAAATTCTTGGCCCGCCGATTGCTTTGAAAAGTATGTCCCTTGGAACTTCCTCTTTCAGCTCTCTCAGCACGCTCGTATGAATCGGGTTTGCCGCCTCATCAATCTTCTCAATGTGCCCGCCGACGCCCCAGGACCATTTTCCCTGAAGCCTTTTTTCAGAATACTTGGAATCTTGTGAAGCCCTTTGGTACGCAAAAACTTTCTTCAGGCGCGGATTGACTATGAGGCAATAGCCTATAGGCTGCTTGTACCCCGGATTATTTTCAACATTCCCTCTTTTGTCATACTGGAAGTTTTTCAGGATTCTTGATTTGAAATCCACGCCATTTTGAGGCCTGAAGCCGTTAAAGTAATCCTTGCCGAAAAGAACGTTCTTCTCAACAACCATTATTATCTTCTCGCTCTTTTTTTCGTCAGCCATTTTGATAGTATCAGCCCGGCGTTTAAAAGTTTATTTGCACAGCAAAATATATCTTCCCCCAGCCAACAATCTTTAAAAATTCTTTTTTTCTGAATCTTTGATGTATTACCACAATCATCTCCCAAAGATCCCCAGAAAGGAAAGACATAATCATTATAATGGAAACGGGAAGAAAAAAAATTCAGACATTGAAATTGACATCACCTTCACCGAAATAACAACCACCATTTCAGTCCCGCAATCCCTGTTCGCCAAGAACGGCTATACGCCGCGGCTTCAGCAATTAAAAGAACAGGAACACAGGGGCAAATACCGCGGGCGCTAAACTAGCGGATAGTTATTATCACAAATTTTTAGGGGGCTTCCTGACATCGTTCAAAGCCCAGAAAACGCTGAACCAACCCCAATAAATTCTAAGAATTCTCTAATTCCAATACTAATTCTAAAAACAATTAAATTCTAAATAAAAATGAAATAAACAAGCCGGGAAATTTATTTCTTTTTTCCCATTATTCTAAAGACCTTTGTTCCGCAGGTGGGACAAACTCCGTGTACTGCAGCCAATTCGCCGCCTCTTGACTTGATTGTGGTGTCTTTAGGGTCTTTGATTGTTACTTGCTTCTTGCATTTCATGCATCTTCCTTCTGGCATTTTTTTAATTTTCCTCCTTTTTGTTTATTTTAGGTTATTTTATTTAAATTAATCACTCGTCCTTTAAATTTATTCAATTAACAGCTTACTTTCTTTTCGCTTTTCCTTCTTTAAGCTCAATATTGATTGCAAACACTTTTGCAAGCAAATTGTATATCCATACAGTCAAAGCTGTAAGAAGAAAAGCCAATACAAAAGAGGTTCCGAGATAGAAAAGCCATTGTCCTGCTGTTGTTGGAACAGTCAGACTTTGCTCTCCGAGTGCCTGGCTGACGCCGGCAATATTCGTTGTCAATGAAACAACAGTGAGCAAAATCGCGTTCAAAATCACATATAGCAAGGCAATAACCCATGCTGTGGACCAAACTGAAATTTTTGTCAGTTTCATTTTCTTTTTGTTTATTATATTTTCCTTAATATTGAGGTGTTTAAAAAGATTTTGATGAGTGATTGGGGTATTAGTTCAGGCCCGAAAGCCCAAAATACTGCTCATAGTTAGGCTTAAAAATCCTTTTTCCCTGTAATAAATATGGCTGAAAAAGAGGAAAAAGGCATTCCTAAAAAAGAGATTGAAAAGCTCGTCTGGAGAAAAGAGGAAAAAACCGCCAAGTTTGATGAAAAGCAAAAGCTTCTTCAGATGTCTGAAATAAGCCTCTGGCTTGACCATTATGATGATATTTTCTCTGACTTTGACCCAAGGCCTTTTTCGCAAAGGGCATTGTCAGATGATTTTTTACTTGAGGCAAAGCGCGCGAGCAAGGAAAAAATCTCAGGCGCAATAGAAATGCAATTCCTGATTCCTCATGACAAGCGCAATAAAGAGCTTGAAAACACAATTAAAAAGCGTCTGCATGACCATTTCAAAAGACATCATGATTTGCTGCATAAAGAAATGATGCAACTCGCCCAGCAGGGTTTTTATTTCATTCTTTTTGGAGTTTTGCTTATGTTTCTCGCAACATTCATCCTGTTCAGATATGAAGACAAAAGCCTTCTGATAAATTTTCTAGTCATCCTGCTTGAGCCAGGAGGATGGTTCTTGTTTTGGGAAGGGCTTGGGCTCATTGTTTTTAAAACAAAAGAAAGATTCCCTGACCTCGAGTTCTATGAGAAAATGTCAAAAGTAGAAATACTCTTTTTGTCCTATTGATTATTCTGTTCTGCAATAATCTTTTTTAAGCCATTAAATCTTAGTTATTAAATCTGAATAATTAAAATGTACGGGCTTACAAAAGAATTGTTTCATTTTTTATTAAATAATTCCAAAGGAAAAATTGGATTGCTTGACCCGCAAGGAGCAATCGGCACTGACCAGGAATACACTCTTGAACAGGATTATCCGATTGACATTCCATGCAAGGATAATGACGGAAATCTGCATATTGACAGCCACAAGCCTGAAATCGAGGGATTCTGGCTTTGGAAAAGAGGAGAATTAGAGCATGGAAATTTGGAAATGACTGCAAAAGAAGGCAACAAAACTAAAAAAGAAGTTTTAGAGGGAGTCTTGGTAAGAATAAAAGACGAATATAAAGATAAAAAATTAACCTGCAAACCAATATCTACCTATCAAGAACTCATATATCTCGAACCAAATCTTAAAAATTTTCTTGAGATAAAAAATTAATAAAATGAAAAATCAAAAGGATGCCTTTAAAGAAATTGCAAAAGATTTAGGTGAAAAAAACAGGCCAAAACTTTTATTAGAATTAATCAGCGAGCAAAAACTTTCCTATAACATCCACAATAATTATTGCTTTTTCACTTATAATGAACAGCACAGGGGCTGGGAATATGATGCAAGCATAAATCCGTATTATAAAGGAAAAAATGTTTTCTTCACCTCAAAACAAGACATAAAAGAATTCAGAAAATGGCTTGTTTATTACAGCAATGAAGACCAATCTCCAGAAGAGCGCAAAAGATTCGGAAAAACAAAGCCAGAGGATTTCAAGATTGTCAGGCTCACCGAGATAATCTAAAAGTAACTCTATTGATAAAATTTATAAACTGATTTCTGCCCCTCTCAAAATGGAAAAAATAAAAGCATATCTCTTTGATTTAGGAGATACTTTGATTTATTATAATGGAAATGGCGCTGATGCAGAAAAATATGCAGGAAAGCATCATGATGAGCTGCTCATAAAAAGCTCTGAAGATGTCAAGATGCCTGCTGAACAAAGAAAAAGATTCAACCAAAAGCTGAATTCCACAGGAATTCATCTTTTTTATGATTCAGAGGAATTCATTCAAAAATTAAAAAATAAAGGATATTCATTGGGCATTGTCTCAAATCTTTACAAGATCACTGCAGAGAGAGTGAGAAAAGAGCTCAAGCATTTTATCAAAAATTTTGATGCTGTTTCTATTTCTTCTGAAATAGAATATGCAAAGCCAGGGCATCAGATTTTCAGGCATGATCTCGCGCTGCTTGGAGTAAGGCCAGAAAAAGCACTTATGGTTGGAGACAGAAAAGACATGGATATAATCCCTGCAAAAGAAATCGGGTTAAACACTATCCTCATTGACAGGACAAAACAAACCCTCTGCGGTGCCATCAAATTAGAATAAATTTTGCTAAAATACTAACATCACGCGCAGGCATAAGGCAATCCCATGGTCGGACTATAAAGAAAAGCTTTATATTTTTCTTTCAAAAGCTTTGCGATTTTTTCCTGCTTCTCAATGTCAAATTCATTTCTGAATGCAGGCGCGGATATTATCGCTTTTGCTTCAAGGCTTTTGCAGTACTCAAGCATAGGCTCTGCAGGAAGGATATTTTCTGTGTAAATCAAAAGAATTTTTCTTGCAGATTTTTTCTTGTTGAAAAAAGTGAAAGTATCATCATCCAAGAATTTGCCGTGCTTGAATCCCTCGGCAGCCAGGAATTTCACAAGTTTGTCAGGCTTTTTCGGAAAGCCGACTGATATTGTATAGCTCATTTTTGGTGTAGATTTTTTAGTACTGGTTTTTTATCTTTCTCAGTGCGCAAAATGACGTTAGCCTGCGCGCTTTAACATTTTATTCTGATACTAAATTAGATTATTTCTGCTCAATCATTTAGTTTGGATTTTAAATCTATAGAGAGTAAACTAAATGATTTCGCCCCATCCAATAAGCCTCCAGTGGCCTGCAAGGTTTCTTCCTATTCCAGCCTTGCTTCCTTTCAAAGGAATTATCGGGATTTTCAGCCCAAGCTCAATTTCATTTCCTTTTATTTTTGTTACAATGCCTACTGTTATTGCTGTATTTATGCTTAGAAGCAAAGGCTCATTCATTTTTATTGGAGTCACTGTTTCTGCCTTGTCAAGCCCTAGAATTTCCTTGAACAAACTCACTTTTAATTTTGCATTTTTTGTTATTTCAGGCAAAGTTCCTTGCAAGGCAGCAACACAACCTGAAAGACTGTCTGCTTTTGTAAGGCCTGGATCTAATTCTGTCTGGATTGCAAGGCTCCCTGAAGGCTCTGCTTCTTCAATTTTGTTGTTTCCTGTCTGCATTGCAGCAATTTTTGTTTTTACAGTAACGTATTCAGTGATATTATGTTTTTTCACAACCATTCCTGGCTTTATTTCAATGACATCCCCGACTTTCAGCCTGCCTTGTTTCAAGACTCCGCCCAAAACTCCTCCGATAATGTCATCAGCAGAAGTTCCTGGCCTGTTTGTGTCAAAGCTTCTTGCAATAAAAAATAATGGCTTGCTCTCAACATCTCGTTTAGGAATAGGTATCTTGTCAATTGCTTCAAGCAATATTTCCATGTTCGCGCCCTGCTGGGCTGAAATCGGGATTATTGGAGAATTCTCTGCAACAGAGCCTTTTACAAAATTTTTAATGTCATTGTAATTTTTAAGCGCCTGCTCCTTGCTTACCAAATCAATTTTATTCTGGACAATAATTATTTCCTTGATGCCTTTTGCATCCAAGGCAGCCAAATGCTCTTTTGTCTGGGGTTTTATTCCTTCATTCGCAGCAATTACAAGAAGCGCGGCATCTATGATTGCAGCTCCTGAGAGCATTGTCGCCATCAGCATTTCATGGCCTGGAACATCGACAAAGCTTACATATTTCACAGGCTCTGCTTTGCCGCCACACTTGCATTTATCCTTAGAAGTTAAAATTCCGCAGTCCACACATCTTTTGATAATCGCGTCTGCATATCCTAATTTTATTGTGATTCCTCTTTTCAATTCCTCTGAATGAGTGTCTGACCATTTTCCAGTAAGCTGCCAGAGCAAAGTTGTTTTTCCGTGGTCAACATGCCCGGCTAATCCAATGTTCAATACAGGTTGTTTTGTTATGGCCATAATTTTATTGATAAATACCAAAGAAAAAGAGATTTTTTAAACCTTATTAAGCCGCGGCTTCAGGAGCTTTTTCGGTCTTTGGAAAAATTTCAGCCATTTTCTTAGCTCCTTCTTTGACAACTTTCAGGTTTATCTGGATAATGTCCTCAGAAATAGTGTTTCCATGAACTGTTTTTTTAAGCTTGACATTTTTTGGCTTTGTTGTTCTCATTCCAACGCCATAAGACAATGCAACTCTTTTGTGCATTGAGCCTTCAACATCTTTTTTTATTGGAAATCCTGCTTTGTCAGAAGCTCCTGTTATTTCAAATTCATATCCAATAAACTGCCCGCCAATCAGCTGGCCCTGGATTTTGTCCCCGACTTTCATTCCAAGAATGCTTTCTGACTCGCCTTCGTAGTGATATGTTTTTCCCTTGTCTCCAATTTCAAATTTAAATGCCATTTTTATTTATTGTTTTTTATAATTATACTACAATTTTTTTATACTGATTTACATACCATTCGCCTGCATAAACAATCGGAAAGCTGATTATTTCTGCTAATGCAAGACAAAAATCTTTTACAGTCGGGATTCTTTTTTCAATATACGAAATAAATCCAGATCCTGCTTTTTCTTCAACATTTGCAGTAGCTGAATAACCTCTGTCTTTCTTTTCTTGAGAGCAACCAATACTCTTTTTCTCTCCAATTTTATTTGTTAAGTTTTCAGTCATTTTGTTTTGTTTTTTAAAAATTAAATTCCCCACGTCGGTTTTTCTTTTCTTTTTATTTCAGCAATTTCTTGCAATACTGAAATTTCATCATGACTTAAAAACCTTTTGTTTTCCTTTAATTTTTGGAATACATCCTCGTGTATTTCGCTGTAAAGCATGTCATCCTCGCGGACCTGCCTTCCATAGGTTGTATTTGGAAGTGAAATAGCTACTTCCTTTCCTTTTGCAGCGCTTTCAACGCTTTTGTTCTGCTCTTGAATTGCTTTTATCTTGTCAATAGATTTGCCAGAAGCATTCATTAAATGAATTCCTGATTTTAGAATTCCTGCCTCAACCCTGACTCCAAAGATTGCAGGCTTGCTCTGATGGAAAATATATCTTAAAACTTTGACTTTGCATGGTAACGTTAAACCTGCAATTGCCTCTCTTTCAATTTCTTTTGCCCGGGAAATTCTCCATTTCTCAAGCTCTTCAATTATATGATAAACAACATCATGACTGATGACTTTTATTTTCTCTCCTTCTTTCATCTCCTGTTTCAGAGTTTTTGCTTCTTCTGAAAGCGGAACATTAAATCCAAGAACAACAGAGTCAAGAAGATGCTCTTTCAGATTAGAAGATGCAGAAATCAAATCTGTCTTGCTTATGTCTCCGATTCCTGCTTTGCTTATTTTAATTCCTGATTTCCTGAGCAAAACAATCAGTGCTTCAAGAGAGCTAAGGCTTTCTGCTTTTATCACAATTCCCTGCTTGTCTGTTTTTATTGTCTCTGAAACCTCTCTTTGTATCTCTGCTTTTAATTTTTCTATTTCTTTTTCCTTCGCGCCTTTTGGAATAACCACAAAAGGCATTCCTGGAAGAACATCTGCCTGTTGCAGATACATCTGAACTCCTGCAGAGGCATTTACTTTTTTTGCGTTCTTGAATCCCTGGATAGGCAGGGCTTCAAAGAGCGCTCTAATTTTTGTGATAGTTGGCTTGTCAAGCCCTGCAATCGCAATTTCATCATGCTCTGACAAAGAGCCGTCATAAAGAATTGCCTCGCAAATAATTATTTTCTCGCGTTTAACCTCAAGAATAGTTCCTCTTGCTTCTTTGTGAACCTGAAGCTGTTTTTCCAAAAATCTTTGTGATAATCCTGCAAGCATCATGAGCAGTTCTGGAATTCCCTCGCCTGTTTTTCCTGAGCAGGGAATCAATGCTAGCTGTTTTGTAAAATCAGTAACCCTGAAAAAAAGGTCTGAATCAAAGCCATGGGAAGAAAAAGCAGCGATATTTTTATACAGCTTGTCTTCAAAATTTGTTTTTACAAATTCAGACTGCTGCTCAATGCTTTCTTTTATTCTCTCGCTTCTCTTGACCCAGCCTGAAATCGCGTCAATCTTGTTAAGAGCAACAATAAAAGGGGTTTTATTTTCTTTAAGGATTTCAATGCATTCTATTGTCTGGGGCATCAGGCCTTCATTTATGTCAACAACAAGAATCGCCAAATCAGCAAGCGCTCCGCCTCTTCTTCTTAGATTTGAAAAAGCAGCATGCCCAGGAGTGTCAATAAAAAGAAATCCTGGAATTTCAAGCTTAATTCCATACTCTGAAAGCAATGAAGAGCATTTTTTGCTCAAAATCTCAGAAGGAAAAATAGTGAATGATATTTTTTGGGTTATTCCGCCAGCCTCTTTTTTAGCAACAAAAGTGCTTCGTATGCTGTCCAGTATTGTTGTCTTGCCATGGTCGACATGTCCTGCAATAGTCACAATTGGCTGTCTTATTTGTGTCATGTTTAATCCTCAATATATCTAACATAAATTCCTAAAAGAAAAAATGCTTAATAAAGGTTATGTCAAACCTTTAGCAAAACCTTTTTAAATACGTTAAAACAAGCATAAAAATGGAGATTGATGGACTTACAAGCGAGGAATATCTTGAGGCAGTTCTGTATCATTATAAAAAGAGGAATATAACAAATGTTCTTCCTGTGAATGATGAAGAGCTTAAAACCGCAGTTTACAGAACTTTCAGGCAATTTCCTGAAATTATAAAGAACTACTGGTTCAAATGCAATTGCGATGATGAAAAAAGCGACAGGCTTGATTATTTGCTTGAGGGAATTGATTTCGCAATTTCATCCATAGAATCAGATGGAAAAATAAGCAGTTCTTCTAATAACAGCAATTATTTTCTGAATTCAAAGATAATAAACATTGATTATGCCTGGACAATTGCGCCAAGATTAGAGGAAACAGAAATTAACAGAATTGCTGAAGCAGCCAAAATATTTGCAGCGCAAATTAATATCATAAAATCAGAACAAAATAAACAGTAATTTTTTATTTTTTCAGGCCCCTTTCCTCTAAAACCTTGTCTAGCTTATCTCTTACCCCTTTAGGCAAATGTATTTTTGCAGAGAATTCCATGATGGTTTTATAGAATTCTCCTGAGTCTATAGCTTTTCTGAATTCCAGAAAATTCTTTTCTCCTACGCTGAAAAGAAGAGTTCTTGCGCCTTTATCATCACCATATCTTTCATTCCACCTGTCAACAATAAATCCCTGTTTTTCATAAAAGTCATTATATTCCTTGCACCATGAACCGCACATTTCATACTGTCTGTTATTTTTGCTGCCTCTCACATGCTTGTATTCCTCAAGCACTTTTTTCAAATCAGGGCAGATGAATTCTTGCCTTGAGCGGAATGCTTTGTCAAGCTCGCTGCTTATAACCTTAGCGGCAAATTCTTTTTCATCAACAGAATCCAAGCCACTTCTTCCGGTGCATTCATAGCACGCTTTTTTAGGAAATTCTTTTTCCCAATCTTTCAATCCCAAACTCCATTTTCCTGTTTTCTTGTCAAAGCTCAGATGATTTACCTGGTCGCACCAATCTGTCACAGTCTTGCCGTCAGAATAAAAAGTGCCGTTCTTGTATGTTCTATAGATTGAACAATCGCCGCACATGCGCGCAATACCGCAAGTCTCTGAATCGTGAACGCAGGCAAAATCCTTGCATCCTATTAGATTTTCAAACCAATAATTTTGCCATTCTTCAAACTGCGCTTCTGTCAAATCTTTTCTAAGCTTTCCATTTTCAGAAAAAAATTTAGAATCAAGCTTGTAATTCGGAAGAAATTTTTTCAATGCTTTTTTCCAGCCTTCTTCAGTAGGCTTAAAGTTTTTATCTGTAAAATTTTTCAGCCAGACATTTATCATTTTTTAAATCCAATTTTTCTGTCAAAATCCTGAACTCTCTCTGTTATCTCGTAAATCTGGGGGGTATTTGAAATATATCCGCCGCCCATTTCTCTTCTTCCGCGTATGGCTCAAGTATCATTTGGAAAAACAGAATTCATCAAGTTAACTATGCTTATCTGCTGGCTCAAACTTCTTCCTTTCAAGGAATATTTTTTGCCATCAATCTCTTTTGAGAGAGGCGCGAGGAGCATGAAAGTGTCAAGCCCTCCAAACCATGTCGCGACATTTGCCATTTGCGACAAAGTTATGTCATCTTCTGCTTTCGGATAAAGCAAAACCTGATGCCTTCCATCGCACAGAGATAAAAGATCGCCATCTCTTAATTTCATGTATAGAGAAATGTCATAATCTTTTTTTCCAACATTTGCAATAAATTCAGCATCATATATTTCTCTCACATCATTCAGCATTTTCCAGTCTTCTGACGGCAGGTTCAGCCGTGTTAATCCAGCAGGATTTCCTGTATCAACAAACAAGCCGAAAACCATTGCAGTCGCAAGCTTCCTCTCAAGCTCATCTTTCTTGTCAATCTTCCAATTAATTGAAGGGCTTGTCAAGTATTCATACAAAATTGAAGCGCAGGAAGCTGTTTTTCTTATGTCTTCAAATTTTCCATGAATAAAATCATCTCCAGGAGCTGCGGCATGATGGTCAATTACTGCAAGAACATCTGAATCATTTGAATCTTTTTTTTCAGTGTCAGCATAAGGCGCTGCGCTTGACTCAACAACAGCAATCACATTATCCTTCACATGCTTTGGCAGGCAGGCATATCTTCTTGATGTTGTGTCCAAAACAACAACATATTCTTCTTTTATTTCAGAAGGATCTTTCAATTCAAGTTTTGTTGCTGCAAGAACAGCCATTGATGAATTATACTGCTTTCCGCGCATAGCTGTATAAAATTTCAGGCTCGCGGGATTTATTCCCTGAGATTCTGCGATTTTTTCAAAAAGAAGCATAGATGCCATTTCATCAGGGCATGCATTCTGATGCCCAACAATAGCAATCTCCTTGTTTTTAGCCCTTGGCTCTTTCAAAATTTCAATTAAGCCGTCACTCTTTGTCATTTTAATACAATAGATATAAAAATAACAAGAATTAATTTAAAAGCATATGTGTAAAGAAAAATAGCTTTTACTTTTTACTTGGCTTCACTCTTTTCAGTCTTTTCTGCAGGATTTACAGCTGGCGCAGATTTTGTCTCTGACTTCAATTTCAAAGCCCATTTTTTCTTCTTTCTTCCTTGAAAGAAGTTCATCCTGCATTTGTGGCAGCAGAAATATAAAATTCTTGCATCCTTAGTAACAAAAGTAACTCCTCTGCTGAGCAAGATTGTTTTTCCGCAGTAAGTGCATTTTGACATTTTACGTGAACGCTCCTTTCATGACCTTGGTTCTTAATCTTCTTGCTTCAATTACGGTTTCTCTTAGCATTAAAATATCTTTTAATCGTACAGGGCCTTTGACATTTCTTCTTATGCTTTTGCCTTGTTCAGATCCTTGTAAAATATGAGCTTTGACTTGAGTAATCTCACCTCTGAATCCTGTCCTTCCAACTATTTCTTCTACAACAGCAGGCACGGCTATGCGGGCAGTCTTTTCTATCTTCATTGTTTCGCCTTGCTTTGTCTGGTCTTTTACTCTTTGTCCTTTTTCGCCCATTTTATTTTGTTTATATTCATTAAGGTTTTATTCTATTCTAATTTAAAATCAATAATCAGTTTATTTTCTTGATTTTTTTGTTTCGCCGCCAAATTCACTTAAATCTGCCTTGCCTGCTTCAATAACAGCTATTGCAGATGTTCCAACGTTAATTCCTGCAGCAACGCCTAACTTTTGCTTGCTATCTACTGCAACACAGGGAATTCCTTTTTCCTTGCAGAGTATAGGCAAATGCTGAACAATTTCCTTTGGATTGACATCTTCTGCATAAACAACAAGTTTAGCGTTTCCTCGCTCGATTGATTTTGTAACTTCGTTTACGCCTTTGTCAATCTTTCCAGTTTTTTTTGCGGTTTCAACTATTTCGTAAGAATCCATTTTTCCTCCCTCATCATTTTTCGGTCATTTGGATTTATTATAAAATATTTATCGGAAAGATGGTTTAAAAAGGTTTCGAGGAAATTTGAAAAAAGAAACTTTTAAAAGACAGCCAGCTAATCAGAAATAATGAAAAAATGGAAACAACTCTTGCTCGCAGCAATCATAACACCCCTTGTGGCATTAACTACCGCAGCAACAATAAAAAATAAAATGGAACAAAAAGAAGCAGAAAAATTACTAAAGAACGAGGGTTATTTCTGCGTAGATTTGCAGGATCATTTTTCAAAGATCACAAAAGTATTGAAAGTTCTCAGGACAATGGAGAGAAAAAACCTCGAATGCATTGCTCCTCTGAATTATGGATGGGATGATGCCCACATGGAATTAAGCTTTCTGAATCAACTGCAGAATCCAGAGCTGAGAGAAGCTTATGAAATTGGAATTGATGATAATCTTATAAAATTCAGAAACAAAACAACAAACAAAGAGATTTATTTCATTTTAGGCCATGAGGTTGGAATAAACTGCAGGGGCAAGGATCAGGAATTTCATCTGCTTTCTATTGGGGTTGATTCGGAAAAAATAAAACATAGAGAATGCCTTGAAGACAGCCTTGATGATATCTGGGCGCATGACGGCATGCCGATATTAGACCATGCATTTTCAGACCCGCAGCATAATTTTCGTGATGTTCAGCCAGGCTCTGAAAAAGGAAAAGAAATTGAAGAAATTCTCAGAAAATACAAAGAAAACCTGCCGGCAGAATGGAATGCATACTGCCTGCCTGACGTAAGAAACGCAATGCGCTTTTTTGGATTAGGGGATTATGGAGATTCAAACAAAAAGCTTGAAATGCTTGCTGAAAAGCTCAAGCAAGAAGGCATTCAGATAAGAATTGTTCCAACAAGCGACATTCATTTTGTAACGCAAAATGCTGATGAAGAGCTCGGAAAAGCGTTCATCGCAATTCCATCAACCGACATCAATACAACATCCTGCAAAAAATTCGTAAACTCTATTTATGACGCAATCAAATCAGGAAATTACGAGCCAAGCAGGCAATATGTTTCATTATTTCATTTCATCCCAAACTGGGGCCTGCCAAAAATATCATATTATCTTGGCGGAGAAAAGAAAAAATAATTATTTCCAAGTCACTTCAACATCATCTGTTCTTTGATAAGGTTTTATATCAAGTTTAGAAAACTCTTCTGTATGCGGTTTGACTGCATCTTTTTTCTGCAAAAATCCCTGCCACGCAATCATTGCTGCATTATCCACTAAAAATTGCGCTTCAGGACAAAAGTCCTTCGCGCCTCTTTCCTTGCACATTATCTTTGCCATTTCCTGCAATCGCGTATTGCATGCAACTCCTCCGCCAAGCAATAATTCTTTTTTTCTTAAATGAGCCATTGCTCTTTCTGCTGCTTCAATCAGCATTGGAAATGCTGTCTCTTGCAGAGAGTATGATAAACTTTCCAATTTATACTTGCCAGAATCAAATTTTTGCCTTAAATTAGTCAAAATTCCTGAAAAAGAAACATCCATTCCTTTTATTGAGTAAGGCAGCTCAACAAAATCTTTTTCGCTTGCTTTGCGAGCAAGCTCTGCAATCTTAGGGCCGCCTGGAAATCCAAGGCCAACATGCCTTGCAAAAGAATCAATAAAATTTCCAATCCCCATGTCAAGAGTCTCTCCAAATATCCTATACTTGCCAGCAGCATATGCAATTATCTGTGTGTTAGCTCCTGAGCAGTAAAGCAGCACAGGATCTTTCGCCTTGGTCTTTAATTTTCCTATTTCCAAATGAGCTATGCAGTGATTTACTCCAACAATTTCTTTATTGGTTTTCTTTGAAATTTCTTTTGCAAAATGCATCCCCTGCAGCAAACACGGCGCAAGCCCAGGGCCCTGGGAAACAGAAATCAAATCGATATTTTTCAATTCCAATTCAGAAACTTTCAAAGCTTCTTCAAGCATTTCATACTTCAAGCGCTCATGATGCTTTGCAGCCTCCAAAGGAATTATTCCACCTTTTTCAGTCGTGTAAGTATCCTTAATATTGCAATATACTTTTCCTTTTTCATCAAGAATTGCAATTCCAAATGTGTGCGCTGTGCTTTCAATGCCTAAGATTATCATACTAATCAAAGAGAAAAATAACTTAAAAAGATTTCTGAAGAGAATTAGCAGTGCTGTTGACGAGATGGCAAGGACCTGTAGCGCCTGATAAATTCATTCACATCATCTTTGTGAATTTGCCATTGATGATAATCACAAGGAGAATCATTCTTGATTCTTAAGCCATTTGTTAAAATAGGCCTGTTATCAACATTATAAAAATAATGCGAGAGGTATTGATCCTGCCCGCCCAAAAATCTGCTGAGAGGACTGATAAGAATAAAATCTCCTTTAGTATCTTCTGGCTTGACAGTTATCTTCTCATTATCCCCAACATTTATTTCAAGATTTTTTGATTTTTTCATTGAATGGCTTGCAAAAGTCAGTTTAAAAGATTTTCCCTTAGAAAAAATAGTTAATTAAATTAAAGTTCAGTCAACCATTATTTATTTAATATTGTAAACACTCTTCAGAACAGAATAGAAATTCTTGCCTTTTTCAATAAGCGCATAATATCTTTTTTTATCTTTTTCGCTTATCTCTATAAAATCCTGATTGGCCAGCCCACTTAAAGTTTTCAGCACAATCTCTTCTGGAAAAATATTTTCCAATGACTTCACTATATCTGATTCTAGAATCAAAGCAGAATCAATTTTAGACATGCAGGCCAAGATAGCATAATCGGGCAGTGAGGCAGTGTTCCTTTTTTTTCTGATTTTTTCACCTCTTTCATTTTAATTCCCAAAATTCTTTTTCAAAAGAGAATAAAAAGTTTTTCCTTCAGATGTCAGGGCACAAAGAGAGAAAATTTTTTCATCGGCATTTTTTAATACATCTGGTATTTTTGCTTCAATTTTTCTGGCTTCTCTTTTAACAAGACTATGATAAAGCAGATTGTTCAAACCGCTTTCAAATTTTTCTTCAGAAACAGATGACCTCAGGCAAAAATGCACAAAGAGAGAAAATTCCATAGCTTTATTTTCTTTGCATACAGAAAGATATCTCAAAATTCCGAAATCTGCATATTGTTCAAAAGGGTTGAAGTTTTGGTTTTGAAGCATTTTAGAAAAAAAGTCAATCGACCATTGCAATTTCAATGTTTACATTTCTTGGGATGGCGCTTCTTATAATTCCGTGAAGAACACGCTCGTTCATTGACATGTCAATAACTCTTTTATGAATTCTCATTTCCCACCTGTCAAAAGTCGCCTTTCCATTTCCGCATGGGCTTTTTCTTGTGGTTATCTTGAGCCTTTTTGTAGGCAGAGGAATTGGACCTCTGATTACGACGCCATTCTTTGACGCGATATCCTTAATTGCACCACAAACATTATTCAATTCTCCAATGTTTGTGCTTGCCAATTTTATCCTTACTTTAGGCATTTTAAAACACAATTATAAAAAATAATACAAAAGAGGGTATAAAAAGCTTACGTAAGCTTTTTATTTTTTATTAAGAAATTTTGTCTTTATAACTTCAATATTGTTAGTAGACGCTATCTCCTTAAGGGTTCTTCTAAGATTTTTGAAAGTTTTGCTATTCTCATTAAATCCCAAAAGATAAATGTTTGCAACATATTTTCTTGATATATTAAAACGTTGATAATGAATTGTTCCTTCACCTTTTATCACATAAATTTCATTTGTCAATCCAAAAACTCCTTTTTGAATATCATTTAACGTGCCACTCTCCTCACAGTTATGGATAAGGGAACTATTTTTCCTTATGACATTTTCTACTGCAATTCCAATCAAATTATCTTCAAGAACAGTATATGGCTTGTTAAAATCAATTCTGTACATTTTAAATTTAATAAGAATTATGACACTTCTTAAAGATTATTATAATACAGAATAATACTAAAAGTTAGAATTATACAAGTTTCTTCTCGACCAAGTCAATGCAGATTCCTGCGGCAACTGTTGCTCCTGCGTCTCTGATTGCGAATCTTGCCATGTGCGGATTGACTGATTGTTTTTCAATTACAAGTGGTCTTAATGGCTTGATTTTTACAATTGCAACATCTCCATTCTTCAAAAAGTCTGGATTTTCCTGAGAAACTTGCCCTGTTTTTGGGTCAATTTTCTTTTGCAATTCAATGAATTGACATGGAACTTGTGCTGTGTGAATGTGGAATACAGGAGTGTATCCTTTTGCGATAACTGTTGGATGTGCGATTACTGCAATCTGTGCTGTGAATTCAGCTGCGATTGTTGCTGGCTTGTCTGCAGCGCAAATAACATCTCCTCTTGCAATATCCTGTTTTCCAACTCCTCTTATGTTAACTCCTACATTGTCTCCTGCAATTGCTTCAGTCAGGTTTTCGTGGTGCATTTCAATTGACTTGATTTCACCAGCAATTCCTTTTCCTTCTCTTGCAGGCAAGATTATAACTTTATCTCCGGGTTTCATTCTTCCTGTTTCAATTTTTCCTACTGGAACAGTTCCGATTCCTGTGATAGTGTAAACTTCCTGTAAAGGCATTCTAAGGGGTAATTCTGTTTGTTTTTTAGGCTCTTCAAAAAGGTCGAATTGCTCGAGCAATGTTGGGCCGTTGTACCATTTCATTTTGTCGCTTTTCTTTGCGATGTTGTCGCCAAGATAAGCAGAAGCTGCTATGAAATTTATTTTTTCAGTGTTATATCCTGCGCTTTTCAATAATTTTATAATGTCTTCTTTGACTTGAAGGTATTTTTTTTCGTCAAATTCAACTGTATCCATTTTGTTGATCAAAACAGCCATTTGTCCGACACCCATTGTACGGCATAGGAACACATGTTCCTGTGTTTGAGGCTGAACACCATCTTTTGCAGATAAAACGAGAATTGCGCAGTCTGCCTGTGAAGCTCCTGTGATCATGTTTTTGACAAAATCTTTGTGCCCAGGTGCATCAATAATTGTAATTTGGTATTTCTTAGTCATTAATTTCCTGTAGGATAAGTCAATTGTAACTCCTCTTTCTCTTTCTTCTTTCAAATGGTCCATGACAAATGCGAATTCAAAACCAACTTTTCCGTGTTTTGCAGCTTCATCCTTTAGTTTCTTCAATTCCTGTTCAGGAACAACTCCTGAATCATAGAGAAGTCTGCCTACAGATGTTGATTTTCCGTGGTCAACATGACCTACAAAAACAACATTCATATTTAGTTTTCCTGCCATTTGTAAAAATATATTGAAAACCTGAATAAAAATTCAAGTTGATATTTTAACATTTCGAAAATTTGATTTATAAACCTTTCGCTTGCGAAAGGTTTTATACTAATAAAAGCAAAATATGTTTTGATTCGCAACTTTATTTAAAAACCGCTGAAAGCTAAATTAAAAATCAAAAAAGATGGCTGGAGAAGAAAGAAGCGGTGAAAGGCCCGCATATTTTCTTGAAGCAGAGAATATTCCTGAAGCTTTTGAAAAAGCAATGAAAAAAGTTTGGTTTGATGGCGTTCCTATAAAAACTCAGTATGACAAGCCAGGCGACCCAGAAAGCAAGGATGCTGCAGTTCTTATTCGCGTTAAAAATCCATTTGCCCAGCCAAGATTTCACAGAACATTTGCAGACGGAATAGGTGGAATCGCGGAGTATGTTCAGGAAGTTGTCAATGGAGCTCATGATTATTGGATAAGTTCACCAGAAAACATAATAGAAGAGGTCAAGACAGGCAAGAAAAAAGATACGAAATGGACATATACATATCATCAAAGACTTTTTGAGGCGCCAAACCCGATAGGAGAGCCTGAAAATCAGATTGAAACAATGATTAATAACCTGGCAAAAGACACCTACAGCAGAAGGGCAAATGCAGTTACATGGATTCAATATATTGACGGGCATTTGTCAGACCCTCCATGCCTTCAGAGATTATGGGGGAGAATTTTTGAGGATGAAAATGGAAAAAAATATCTTAATTTTGACAGCGAGTGGCGTTCAAGAGATTTGAAAAAAGCATGGTTTGAAAATGCAATTGCAATCACAACATTGCAAAAAAGAGTTGCAGAAGCAATCTCTGAAAAAAGAAATGAAGAAATTTTAGTAGGGCCATACACGGATTTTTCAAATTCATTGCATATTTATGGCTCATATTTTCGTGAAATGGAGGGAGATCCTGAAAAAGGAGTCAAAACTTTTTTTGAAAGCCTGAGTTCTCGGCCATTCTCATCTGACAATGCATTGAACGCGACATCAAGAACATACACTTCAGAGCAAGTCCGAGAATTATTCATAAACGACGGCTGCGGGAAAGGCTTGGAGAACATGCTAAAAAGAGAAAAAGACATGCCTGAAAAAGCCCGCGCTTTGGTTGAAAAAGACCTTCAAAGATTAAAAGATGGAAGTTATATTCCATAATTTGCCTTAATTTTTAAATAAAATGCCAGAAAAAAAAGGGAAGCTTATTCTTTTCGAAGGAGTTGAAGCCTGCGGAAAATCAACTCAAAGAAACTGGGCTCATGACTATTTTGCATTTATCAAAGGATATGACTGCATTAAAACAAGAGAGCCTGGCACTGATGAAGTTTCAGAAGGGATAAGAAATCTTCTTCTAAATCCAAAATACCAAGGCAAAGTGCTGCCTGAAACAGAACTTTTTCTTTTTGAGGGGAGCAGGGCGCAATTTTCAAACAATATCCTAAAACCAGAATTAGAAAAAGGAAAGATTATTTTCTGCGACAGATTTTTTTATTCCACAATCGCATATCAAGGATTTGGGAGAAAGCTCAAAGACAAAAAAATGATAGGACTTGATACAATCGATGATTTGAATCATATTGCTTCTCAAGGCATCACGCCAGATTTAACAATTATTTACGACCTTTCATTTGAGGAAATGTCCAAAAGAATGAAAAAACAAGAAAGAAAGCTTGACAGGATTGAACGGGAAAAAATGGAATTTCATGAAAGAGTCAAAGAAGGCTACCTTTTCGTCGGAAACCATTACCCAAATGTCTATGTTCTTGATGGGACAAAATCCCTCGGCGAACTGCATGAAGAAACAATTCAAATAATTGAAGAAGAGCTGGGAATCTAAAGCAGTCTAAAGCAGTCTAAATCTTTGAAAGAACAAAGAAATAATGTTTTCTGTGGAAAGGATCCAAACTTATATTTTTCAAAATCAAAAAGTGCTTTTTCAATTTCTCAGTCACTTCCCTGTAGGTCCTGTCTGGATTTTGCTGGGAAATGCTCTGTGTTTTCAATGAAAAAAGAATCTGCGTGTTTTTGTCTGCGAATTCATCAGAATTTTTAATCAAAATTTCAACCTGGTCGCGGGAAGGGATATCCTGAAACAGGATATTTATTTTCTTGCCAAACATCGCTTTTTTTATGTATTCAATATCGCGCGCATCTGAAAAAATAGGCGCGATATTTCTCCTTTTCTCAGCAAGCCTTATCAATGGAATCGCCATTTCAGCTGAATTTTCAACAGCGAATATGATTTCATCTGTCAAATCAGAAATATGGCTCACTGTTGTTCCTGTTGATGCGCCAAGGTAAAGAACAACAGCATCTTTTGGAGGAATAATTTCTTCGATTCCTTTTCTTATCGCTGCGCACCACTTGCTCTTCAGCGGATTCCATTCTCTGTATAGTTTTGATGGCTTTCTCGGAGTCTTGTCTTTGGTAAAAACCATTCTATTCATTATTTTTATCCGTTCGCTGTTCATTCTTCGTTGTTCGTTCGTTTTTCATTAAAAATAAAAGCCCTCAGCCGCCGTCGTGAGGTTTCTCATCATCGGGCTTTTATTTTTTATTGTGATTTGCTGAAATTTCTGAAATAATCCACTCGCAGATTCAGGCTCAATTTATTTGCCAATTGTCTCGCGCGTTTTCCTGCTTCTCTTGGTTTTACCCCTTTTTTAATTCCAATTCTTACTGAATCATAGATCAATCCGTATTTCGGGCAAGAGGTATGCTTTGACATGTGCCTGAAAAGCGCTTTTTCAGCTCCGATAATCTGGATTGTGCTTGAAGGCATTCTTGAAATTCTGTCAATCCCTCCAACAGAAGCAATTAATTTTCCCAAAATATAAGCTTCAACCAGTTTTGAAGAGTTAGGAAGATATTTCCTGACAAGTTTTGCCTGAATTTCCTCTATTTCTTCGACAGCAGCTCTCTTGTTCTTGATTTTGCATTGTTCATCATCAAGGAAATCTATGAATTTTTTCACGAATCCCCGTTCCTCGTCGTCTAAAATCAGCCCGTCTTTTGAATCAAAGTCTGATTTTTTCATATCTTTGTACAATATCTTGGGGTCTTGAATGTTGGAATAGGGGTAAATCAAGAGATAAAGCTCTTTAAGACGGCCGTAAAAATTAGGATTCTGATATCTTTTAAGATCCTCGGCAATTCTTGTAAAGAAAATTATTATTTTGTCTTTGTTTAATGCTTCGTGAACTAACTCTTTTGACCTTAAAATATTCCATTCAACAATTTTGTCATTTTTCATTTTTATAAAAAAAATCCTCGGATTATAAAGGTTTATATTATATGAAAAATCAGAAATAATATGAACAAGCTGATCACTCAAATCAACGCACTGAAAAAAAGCCCTGTTAAAAAATTGGTTGATTCAAGAATAAAAGAGTTTGAAAAGCTTGGAAAAAGTTCTGGCGAGAAAATTTTCGGTGAATTGTGCTACTGCCTCCTGACAGCAAACTTCAATGCTGAAAGAGCAATGAAAATGCAAAAATCCGTCGGAAAATGCTTCATTACATTAAAAGAGCCAAAGCTTGCAGAAAGATTGAAGAAAGAGGGGCACAGATTTCCAAACGCCCGCGCAAATTTTATTGCAGAGGCGAGAAAATTTAAACACCTGCTGAAAACAAATATCAAATCGCGTGATGAAAATTCATTAAGAGAATGGCTTGTTAAAAACGTTAAGGGACTCGGCTTCAAAGAAGCATCTCATTTCCTTAGAAATATCGGCTTCAAAAACCTGGCAATAATTGATTTTCACATAGCTGATGTTCTTGCAAGAAACAAGCTGATTAAAAAACCCAAGTCAAAGCCCACCACAAAGAAAAATTATCTTGAAATTGAAAAGGTTCTTCAGAAACTTGCAAAGAAAACAAAGCTTTCGCCTGCTGCTCTTGACTTGTACTTATTTTACATCGACACGAAGAGAGTGCTGAAGTAATTTCATCCTTACATCAACATGCCACGGTGTTTTTCTCGGCTTTGGATTTATTTTTATTTTTTTTCTTCCTCTATTGGCGCTTATCAGTCCTTTTCTAAAAGCCAGCAGTCTTGTTATCAAGAAAATAATGCTTAATCCTGCTCCAAAGACAATAAGGATAATGTAAACCATATTATCATCGATAAATTGCAAGGCCGCATTTGAAGGGCTTGCTGAATTATTCAATGTAGTCACATTTATCGAGGAAAGTTTAAGATTGTTTAGGGCAGAAATAAGAAGCTCTGCAGCTCTTGAACTGCCTGTGCCTGTGATGTTTACAAGCTTGACTCGCAAGTCAAGCACTGAATTGTTATCAACATCAAAATCTTTTGACTCATTTATCATCAGGGTTGCGGTTATTGGATTTGAAGATATTTCTATTGTTGCAGAAGTGGCAGATATTTTCTGGACCTTCACTTCATGAACAGCTGTTCCCAAGTTAAAAGAAATTTTTTCATTTTGCCTAAGCACTTTGGTGGTTTCAGCCACTTCCTGGCTTACAGGATTGGCTGTTACAAGAAGAGGAGTTAAAATCTGTTCATTGCTTGTCTCAATATCTTCATCAGTATTGGTATTGCTGCCCCCATTGTTTCCACTGCTGTCATCTTCTTCCTCTTCGCGTGTCCAGGTTACTTCTTCTGAAGAAGGATCCATATTGCCATAAACATCCTTGCATCGCACATAAAAAGTATTTTCGCCTAAATCTAATGAAACACTTGTCCAATGCTCTAGGTTATTTGTATGGCTAAATATATCTTCCATGCTATTGTAAGCTACATCATCTGAATCATATTTGCATATGGCATTTTCATTTGTTTCTGCTGTTAAATTTGCCGAGCTGGATGTTGTTGTTCCGCCATTGCTTATGTCTGTTATTGTAGGAGCTATAGTATCAACTGTCAGAGTATAATTTGCATCACCCCAATCATAACCGCTTTCATTATTGTAAGCAAGACAGTTCCAAACATATTTTTTATCGCTCAATGTTTTTGTGAAAGTTGTTGAATTGCTATTTCCTGTTAAATTCTTAGATTCATTCGCGACCCATGTTCCTGTGAAATTGCCGTACAACGTAACATTCATCAGTTCAGCGCTGTCATTCACAGAACAATTGAATGTTACTGATGAAGAAGTTGAATTTGAATTGTTTGCAGGCAAATTCAGAGTTGTTGTCGGAGCAGCTACGGTAAACCATGTGGAATTGTTCAATCCAATGTTTCCTGCAGTGTCGTTCGCATATAATTTCAGATTAAAAGAGCCGCTTTCAATATTTCTGGTTGTATTTATCGTCAGGCTTGCATTTGTTCCATTGTAATTTATAATCCAATTGCTGATATTTTCAGTTGCAGTCGCGTTTATCCAGATTAAATGAGTAAGATATGTTATATTTGTTGGTGATATCACAGAAATATTCGCAATAGTGGTATCAATTGTAAATGTAACATTTGTTGAATTCTCATTTCCAGCAGAATCATTGGCGTAAGCAATCAAAGTATTGTTTCCTTCTGCAAAAGTTATATTTTCTGGAGAGCTATAGGTAGCATTTGTTCCATTCCAATCATACCATGTCATGTTTACCCCGCAGCCTGAATCATTTGCAGAGATATTCACAAGCTGAGTTGAATTATTGTAAGACGTATTTGCCGGCGAGTTGATTGTTATTACCAAAGCAGATGAATCTATTTTCAAGGTTCTATTTGCATCACCCCAATCATAACCGCTTTCATTATTGTAAGCAAGACAGTTCCAAACATATTTTTTATCGCTCAATGTTTTTGTGAAAGTTGTTGAATTGCTATTTCCTGTTAAATTCTTAGATTCATTCGCGACCCATGTTCCTGTGAAATTGCCGTACAACGTAACATTCATCAGTTCAGCGCTGTCATTCACAGAACAATTGAATGTTACTGATGAAGAAGTTGAATTTGAATTGTTTGCAGGCAAATTCAGAGTTGTTGTCGGAGCAGCTACGGTAAACCATGTGGAATTGTTCAATCCAATGTTTCCTGCAGTGTCGTTCGCATATAATTTCAGATTAAAAGAGCCGCTTTCAATATTTCTGGTTGTATTTATCGTCAGGCTTGCATTTGTTCCATTGTAATTTATAATCCAATTGCTGATATTTTCAGTTGCAGTCGCGTTTATCCAGATTAAATGAGTAAGATATGTTATATTTGTTGGTGATATCACAGAAATATTCGCAATAGTGGTATCAATTGTAAATGTAACATTTGTTGAATTCTCATTTCCAGCAGAATCATTGGCGTAAGCAATCAAAGTATTGTTTCCTTCTGCAAAAGTTATATTTTCTGGAGAGCTATAGGTAGCATTTGTTCCATTCCAATCATACCATGTCATGTTTACCCCGCAGCCTGAATCATTTGCAGAGATATTCACAAGCTGAGTTGAATTATTGTAAGACGTATTTGCCGGCGAGTTGATTGTTATTACCAAAGCAGATGAATCTATTTTCAAGGTTCTATTTGCATCAGCCCAGTCCTGCAAATCTCTTGCATCATAAGCCATGCAATTCCAAATGTAAACTCCATCGCTCAAATTTTTCGCAAAAGCTGTAAAATTATTTGTTCCTGAAATTTCTTTTGTCTCATTTGCAAGCCAGGTTCCTGTGAAATTGCAATATAAGGTTATATTCTTCAAACCATGTATTCCGTCTGAATCAGATGCAGAGCAGTTAAAAGTCACGCTTTGCGATGATAAATTTGCATTTGCCACAGGAGTTACTAATGTCACATTTGGTTTCGTCTCTGTTCCATCTATAGCAAGAATATAATCATAAATTTCAATAAAACCATAGGAAATTGTTCCATAGCCATTGTCTCCCCAACCTGTTCCCCATGAATTTTTTATTATCCATTCGCTTGAAGAATCATTATATCCGACTAAAACAACCGCGTGATTTCCATCACTGCTGTTGTCAAAGGCAGTTCCATTCCAGTAAACGCCTACTGACAAAGGACCGTAATCAATCAAGGCCTGCTTCATCGCAGAAGTTGTGTTTACAATCCAGCCCCAATCATTTATTGTGTATGTTCTGTTTGCAGCATCTGCGCAGCGATTTCCGCAGGAATCGTTTGTATGAGTATATGCAAAACAGCTTTCATCTGTTGTTCCATTGTATTTTGTATAATTCAATGATTCGTCTGGCTGTCCTCCCTCGCATTTTGCTGACAAAGGACAAACAGAGGAATTAAAGCAGCATGAAACAAGCTCCTGCTCTGATAAATCCAAATCAATTGTTGAATCATTATTGTAAATATTATAGGCTGATTCTACAGCTCCGAGCGCTGAAAAAGCCCAGCAGCTTCCGCAGCTTGCCTGGTCTTTTACAGAAGTCATCCAATTATTGCTGCTATAATTCCGCCAGTCAAATTCAGCTGGCGGCAAATCAAAATCATTCAGAGATGATTCAGCAGAAGAGAATAATTTCAAGCCAGATGATGACTCTCTCGCAAGTTTTGCTCCTTGAAGTTTTTCTGAGATATCAATCTTTTTTGCAAATGCCTCTCCGCATTTGCCCTCGTAAAAAGCCCAGTCATCGCAGCTTGTCTCATCAGTAAAAACACACACTCCATACTCGCCGGCAGAATCTGTTTTAATTTCATAAGTATAGCCTGATTCTCTGCAGTAAACAGCTGCAGGGTTAGCCATTGCAGAAGCAAATGAAAGAGAAATCAAAATAAAAAATAAAAAATACAAAGAAAAGATAAATTTTTGTTTAATTTTCATTTTAACATTCCTCTCCTCTGAAAAATTTCCATTCATCGCATTCAGAGCCATTGTTAAAAACGCAGACTCCATACTGATTTCCAGAAGCATCGCTTCTTATGCTCAAATTTCCGCCCTGCTGGATGCAGTAAACAGAGGCAGGATTTGCAATTCCTGCATTAGATGTTGAATTATTCATATTTGAATTATTTTCAGGCTCTGGAAAATAAATTTTTCCAAAAACAGAAATTGCTATGACAACAGCGATGATTACCGCCAAAATCAAGATATCTTTTTTAACCCCCTTTCTCATGCTAAAAACAGCATTCTGAGGTTTATAAAATTTTTTAAGGCATTATTCAAAATAATTTAAAAGAAAAGTCTCTTTTTATCTTCTCAATCTTCTTTCAAGGCCATTGACTCTTGCTCTTCTGACAGGAGGCTTTCTCAATAAGATAAATATTAGTATAATGCCCAGAGCAATAAGAATAGAAACAATATACTTTGTTGTGCTGCTTAATGTTACAGTATCTCCTATCTTGGCAAGAGTTAGATTTGCATTAGATGATGAAATGCTTACAAATAATAATTCTGGACGAGTTGCATCAATTGCAAGAGTGTTGGCATCTGGTGTTGTGAATTCTGCATTAGGAGGATTAATGCCGTCAGTTAAAATTACACTTATTGGAACATTGCCTGAACTTTGGTCAGTATCTAATTCGTTGACAGTATAAGTCACATCATAGGTATTGTCCAGATTATCTGTAAAATCTGTAATCCGACTCCATTTACAGTTGTTCCAGCATTAGTGTATCCAGTAGCATCTGCAGTGATAGTTAATATAATTGGATCTCCAATTTTAGCAGTTCCGGAATCTGGCGAGAATGCTGCTGAAGAAATCACAGGAGTTGCAGCAAGAACAAAACATACAGCAGTCACTGATATAATTAATAATAGTATTGAAAACAATAAAACTGATTTAGCTCTTTTATTCATTTTCACTCTTTTAAAAATTTTAATTTAACACCCTTAGCAAAAGTTAAACTAAAACAAGTATCACATCTCAATATTCTTTAGAAAGCTTTTTCTTTACACAATAGGCGCATCCATATTCAAGCCTTTTCTCTGCCTGATTTGCGCTACAATTTTCGGCTGAATCTCAGTAGGAACTTTTTCAAACAGCTGGTCGAGCAAAGAAGAATTCCCGCGGCCTTCTGTCGCGCTTCTCAAATCAGAAATCCATCCAATCATTTCAGCGACAGGCATTTTTCCTTTTATAATTACATGATTTCCTTCCTGCAAAACATCCAGCATCTGCCCTCTTTTCATCATTACTAATTTTGTGACCTCACTCATATATTCAATAGGAACTTCAATAACATGAATCTGCAGCGGCTCAAACATTGTTGCTCCGGCTTTAATCATTCCTTCTTTTATTGCATCACGAACAGCAGGATAAACTTGCGAAGGTCCTCTATGAATCGCATCTTCATGCAATTTTGCATCCATCAATGAAACTTTTAATTTAGTGCATCTTTCCCTGCAAAGAGGGCCTGCATCAACAACCTGCTCAAATCCTTCGAGAATTAATTCAATTACTTCTCCAAGCTGGACAATTCCTTTTGTCTTGTCAATGAAAACACAGCCTTCGTAAATTTTTCTGTATCTTCTCGCCTCTTCATTTGAAATTCCAAGCGAGCTTAATTTTTTCCACAAGTTTTCATCTTTCTTTTTAATGTCGCCTTCTGAAATCTCATCATTTTTTATTGCCTGATAAACTCCGTCTTCAAGAGGCTCCACAATAAAAAAGAAATCATTGTGCTTGTTTGGAGAACGCCCGACAACTTCTGGAGATTTTTTGGAAACTGTTTCTCTGTAAACAACTATCGGCTGCGATGTTTTTACATCAACGCCTTTTTCTGTCTTGATTCTGTTTTCAATAACTTCAAGATGAAGCTCGCCCATTCCTGACATCAAATTTTCACCGGTCTCTTCATCAATTTCAATCCGTACAGTAGGATCTTCTTTTCCAACTTGCTTCAAAACATCAACGAGTTTTGGCAAATCAGCAGGACGCAAAGGTTCTATTGCTTTGGTAATGACAGGTTCAAAAATATGTTTTAATTCTTCAAACGGCTGTTCAGGTTCAAGAGTTACAGTTTCGCCTGCGTAGGCTTTTATTCCTGTAATTCCAATTACATTTCCTGCAGGAATTTCCTCCATGTTTTCTGTTTTTGCTCCGTTGTAAATAAAAACCTGCTGAACTCTTGCGGGCTGCTTCATTCCGTTGAGATAAACTTCCATCCCTCTTTTCATTGTCCCGCTGAATAACCTTCCTCCTGAAATTTCGCCTGCTCTTGGGTCAATAATGATTTTTGTAATTACAAAAGCCAATTTTCCTTTTGGGTCAACATCAATAAGTGATTTTCCAAGCTCTGACTCAAGTTCGCCGTGCCAGATTTTTGGAATTCTGTATTTTTGGGCTTCAATTGGATTTGGAAGATGCTTTACAACCATATCCAATGCAATTGTATACATAGGCGCTTTTTCTGTGAGCGCTTTTTTTCTTTCATCAGGATTCTGTATCGAAGCATAAATATCGATAATATCTTTGAAGCTTACGCCAGATTTTTTCATGAAAGGAACTGACAAAGCCCATCCATCAACAGCGCTTCCAAATGCAACACTTCCATCCTCAACAGAAACTTTCCATTTCTGCTTGTATTCAGGCTCTGCAATGTCTTCAATGAGATGGTTAAAATCATAAATTATTTTTACAAATCTTTCCTGCATTTGCTGCGGATTTAATTTTAATTCTGTAATCAATCTGTCTGTCTTGTTGATAAAAAGCAAAGGCTGAACTCTTTCTCTCAATGCCTGTTTCAAAACAGTTTCTGTCTGCGGCATGATTCCTTCAGAGGCGCAGACCAAAACAAAAGTTCCGTCGATGGCCCTCATCGCTCTTGTAACATCGCCAGAAAAATCAACATGCCCGGGAGTGTCAATAAGATTAATCAAATAATCTTTTCCTTCAAAAACGTGAACCATAGAAACATTTGCAGAATCAATTGTCATGCATCTTTCAATTTCATCAGCCCGATAATTAAGCGCAAGCTTCTCGCCGGCCATAACTTCGGACATCATGCCAGCGCCGTACATCAGCTGGTCAGAAAACGCTGTATTATGAATTACCATGCCTTCTGCGATAAAATTATGATTCTCTGGAACTGTAAAGTCATAAACAATATCTTGAAAGCTTTGTTCGATTGACTTGATTTCAATAAAAGCAAGCTCTTCATTACATTTACTTGATATTATTTTTTTTACAAACATTGTCTGATTGCCTACTTTAATCATATCACAAACAATACTACCAGAAATTTTCCCAACAAGCCATTTTAGCTTGTCTGCTTTTTCTTTAATTCCAAAATCAATGTTTTTCATAAAATTCAAGGCTGAAAGCCCTGATACAGAAAGTGCATTATCTTTCTCTTTTATGGAAATGCAACCAAATCTTAGAAGCAAAAGATGCAAATCTTCAATCATCCTTTTGCTTGCAGAAGATATTGTAACAGCCCTTCTTGACTTTTCAATTCCCCCATCACAGTCAAAATAACCTTTCAAGAAATTCGCAACATATATGCTATCAGCATTAAAAACAAAATTAGAAATCTTGATATTGTAAGATTTTTTCTTTAAAGGATAATCAAATAAACATTTCAAAACAAATGCGAGAGTCATACTGGTATGAATTTCAGGAGTTTTCTCTTTCCATTTTGTTGTTATCGTGCTAATCCCAAATTTCTTGCATATCTTAACAAATTTATCCCCGAGTTCCTCTTTTCCAACAATGAATTTTTTTCCAGAGCCGTCACCCAAAAACAAACCTGCAAGATAAAAAAAATCTTTAAAATCCTCGTTTGATGTAGGCAATTTCATCCGCAAAGAATTTTTTCCTCTTCTCTTTCCTGTTCTGTAAGAAATTGATTCAATTTTGTCATAAACATCTTCCAAATTTAGATTGAATAGCCTGTATACTCTAATCAAATCTGCAAGGGGATATCTGTTCTTTTTCCAAATCCCATAATAAAAAGATTCTGCTTTTATAGAAATTTGCGCATCTTTTTTTATTTTTTCAATTCCATAATCCATTATTTTTTTCTTGATAAAATCAGAAAAAGCTTTTTCAATAAAGACATAGAAATTTTCATTTGAAAGTTTTTCCAGAATATATTCTTTCATATTTAGACTGGATTTTGTCTCTAATTTTCTTGCACAAACTATTCTGTCTCCAAGCCCCAAATCTTTCGCTTCAACTTCAATAAAATCAAGATCTCTAGAAACAAGATATTTATGCTCGGGGGTAGTTTCGATTTCAAAACCATTTCTTAATTTTATCTTTATAGTCTTCCCACCAACCAATCTCCAAACATGGCTTATTGGTTTAGTTTCTATACTACCAGTTTTTTTGTTAAGGGAAAACACTCTTATTTCTTCCTTTGGTTCATAAACAACATGCTCTTCATCTTCTTTGGCAACTTTTCCTTTTTCAGCTACTTCATCAAAAAGCTCTCTTGCGCTTGTGAAATTACCATCTGCCAAAATTATTCTTGAATCCCCAGATATGCACTTTCCGTGATGGATATGCGCAGAAGTCGCTATGTTTCTAATCTGAGGCAAAATTTTCATCAATCTTGCTATTTTCTGCAGTCTTGTCTCTACTTCTGCCATTTTTATCTCGCGCCGTCAGCCTGTTTCTCTGATTCATTTTTCTTCATGAATGCATGGCTGTCATTAGAATTCTGATATGCTGCAATAATTTCAGCGGCAATCGCTTCAGGCAATTTTGTTTTTTTCCTGAAACATTTGTCCTGGCTTCCGTGAACCAGGTTTCTCAAGGCGAGATTCAATCTTCGCATCGGCGCAACATCAACCGCCTGCGGATATCTTGCTCCGCCGTATTCAATTGCGGTGACTTCGTCGCGAGGAGCACAATTCTCAATTGCTTTTACAAAAACCTGAACAGGATTCAAATTCAATTGTTTTTCAATTATTTTTAATGCTTCAATTACTGCTTTTGCCTCCATGTCATATTTTCCAGAGCTTCGCATGATTATTCTGTGTTTTTTTCCTCTGTGCCCAGGAACCGCGAGCAATCCAATGAAACGCTCTACTATGTTTGTTTTTGCTTTTTCAAATCTCTTGCGCATTCTACCTCTGGATTTTATCATCAATCTGGAAGTGATGGTAATATAGTGCCTCAATCCAGGATCCTCTACCTTGATGTTCTCTGCATCAAACAAATCAAAAAGTTTCATTGCCATATTCGTCGTTTTTCTTTCAGTTTTTTATTTTTTATTTTGAATTTTTTATTTTTATCTTCTTGCCTTCTCTATCTTGCCGTGAACAAGTCTAGAAAGTGGTTGGTCGTTGACTTTTATAATCTGGAAACGTACACATGGAATATCTCCCTTGCTTCCGCCCTGTTTTCCGCCGATTCTTTCAATAATGACTTCATCATGCTCATCAATAAATCTTGATGCAAGATTTCCCGGAATAAAAACAGTGACCTGCTTGTTATTTTTAATTAACTGAACTTTGGCGCATTTTCTCATTGCTGAGTTTGGCTGCTTCGCCTCTATTTCGACTTTTTCAAGAACAATTCCTTTTGCCTGGCTTGCGCCTTCAAGAGGGTCTGCTTTTTCATCGAGCTTTAGAGCTTGCGCTTTGAATTTGTAAGATTTCCATCTAAACCTTTTCCTCGTCTTCATTAATTTTCTTGCGGACATTAATCCCATTTTTTTTTTTCGAAATTATTTTCGTCAGAATTATATGACGATAAATATTTAAGACAATGAAAAATTCAAGAAAAGTTGATTTTTAAAGATTTCTACGCCTGCGCTATCCAAAAAATTCAACTGCTTCCCTAAGCTCGGCGTGATTTTTTGAATATTCTTTCAAATTTATGCGCCGCATTGCTGCATCCAAAGCCTGCCTGCAGGCCCGGGCTCCTGATAAAGTTCCCCGCGGATGGCCGTGAATTCCCCCTCCGAACTGCAAAATAACATCATTTCCAAAAATTTTCAAAAGTTCAGGAATCATCAGCGGCTGCAGACCTCCTGAAGCGACAGGCATTGTTCTTTTCAATCCATAAAAATTCTCTGTCAGGACTTTTTTATTTTCAAGAACATCTTCATGAGTCTCAAACATTTTTCCAACTGCTGTTCCGACATGCAATTGGTCCAAGCCTATCATTCTCGTCAATCGCGCAAGAACTTTCATACTTATTCCATGCCTCAGGTTCTTGTCAAGAGCTGCGTGCCCTGCCCTGTGAGCGTGTAAAACTAATTTTAATTTTTCATTTTCATTGCGCAAAGTTTGCAAGGAACTCCAGCCGGCAGTTATTATGTCAACCATGGCATATTCATTTCCATATTCTTTAGCAAGCCTTGCCCTATGCAGCATTTCTCCTGTTTCAGCAGTAATATTTACCATGTAACTTTTTTTCTCTCCTGTCTCTCTTTCGGCTTTATCTCTTAATTTCAATGTTTCTTTCAATCTTTCCTCAAACCTGTTGAATTTCTGCGATGATAAATTTTCATCATCCTTGACAATGTCGCAGCCGCCAAGCCATGCGCTGTAAGCGACTTTTGCATGGTCCTGCGAATTCAACCCTAATTTTGGCTTGACAATTGTTCCAATCAAGGGCCTTTTCGCAACTCGTGTAATCCTTCTAACTCCGTCAATTCCAAATTTAGGGCCTTTGAAGCTTCGCACTATTTCAGAAGGAAATTTTATGTCATTCAGCCTTAAATTCAAAACATCCTTCATGCCAAAAACATTTCCTGCAATGCTTGACATTATATCAGGAACATTTCCCTGCTCAAAAAGGTCAATTGGATAAGCAATTTTTATGTTTGCAGCATTTTTTCCAATTTTTCTGAAGGAAAAAACTTTTGCAGCAAGATTCATCATATATTTCTTCATTGTTGCAGTCTCTGTCCATGTTCCAATTGAAGATTCTGCTGCAACTCCGCCTGAAACTTTTTTCAAATCACCATTTGACTCAAGATAAAACTCACATATCAAATCTTTTTTTGCAGGTTTATAACTAAGGTCAAAATAATCTTCGTATTTCATTCTCGCCTCTTTTATTATGATAGCAATAGAATTCAAGATTTATTAAGATTTTCCTTTTAAATTTTCAGGAAATCTTCAATTTTTGAATGTGAAAAAAATTCTCTAGAATTGTCTGCAATTCAAGCAGTCTTCTTGACTCGCGGCCAATCAGGGCGGCTTTTGACTGAGGGCCTGCAATAATATTCATTTCATCTCCGAGAATTTCAATTTTCCTGAATGAAACAGGATAAACAATTGCTTTGACAAATTTTTCTGCATCTTGGATTTTTGAAGGCAGCATCACAATCTTTACTCTTCTTTTTATTCGTTCGCTCATCCTTCTGACATTAATCCCGCGCTCGCCAATGGCTCGCGAAAAAAAATGAGGCTCTACTGCAAAAACAATTGCATTATTGTAATTGAAGCAGTTGCTTGTCTTTATTCCCGTAATTTTTTCAAAAAGATTCAGGTATTGTATAGAAATAATATCAAGTTTTGTCTTTAACATTTTATTTTTCTTTCTTCGCTTTCTTTTTCTCTGTTTTCAATTTCTTGGGCTTCTCGCTTTTCTTTTCCTCTTTCTTTTCCTCTTTTTTCTCTTCCTTTTTCTCTTTTTCAATCTCTTTTTCCTCTTCTTTCTTTTCTTCTTTTGCCTCTGGTTTTTCAGATTTTTGAAGTTCTCCGATAACGCCGATGATAGAAATCAGGAATGGCTTTTTGCATATTTCCGCGAGCTCTTGTTTTGTCTTTTCTGTATTTACTGAAATTTTTTCGCCTGCAAGCTCGTTAAATTGTTTTTCTGCCTCTCTCGGGCAGTCATTTGAAAGAAATATCTTGGAAATTTTGTTTTTCTTCAGCAATTTTACAGTCTGCCTGCTGCCGAACACACAGTTGTTATTTTCAACAGCCTTTTTTATTTCTTCTGGATTCATTTTTCTTTTACTTCTTTTATTTCTTTTCCGTCAGAAAGTTTTCCTGTGACTTTTACAAGCAAGCCAGGCAGCCCTGTTCCTACAGGGATTGGCTGATTTAAAATAACGTTCTCAATAACGCTCGCAAGCCTGTCTTCCTGTCCAATCAATGACGCATTTACAAAATGCTTTATTGGAGTTTCAAAGCTTGCCCTTGCAAGGACAGATGATTTGTTGCTGATAATTCCGATTCTTGTTGTTCCTTTGACGCTTCCAGAAGAAGTCATTGTGTCTGCGACAAGAAGAATGTGCCTTCTGTCAATATCAAGCCCTTGTTTTGAAATAACTTTGTAAATTTCGCTGATTATGGCTTCTCTCGCTGTCTCTATTCCCAAAACTTCTGAAATTTCATTGATGTCGTTTGTAATTGTCTTATGAGTGTCTACGCCTTTTACTTTGAGAATCTCAGCAAGGTTTGAACCTGCTGTCAGAACAACATACTGGCTTTCTCTTTTCACTAGCAAGACCTGCTCGATTCCAGGAACACCTGAAACAAGAAGAGATTTTAATTTTTCCTTCATTTTGTAAATCTGCTTGAACTGCATGTCTTCTGCTTTTACAGTTATAGAATCATCATTCAGCTTTGCTTTGATATTCTCATCAGTAAGAACTTTTACAACAGTAGGAGCTGTTACATGGGCTTCTCTTAGCGCATTCTTGTCCAATTTAATTTCAATTTTTGCGTCTGTAAAATTAATGTTTATTAATTCTGCGATGTCTGAGAGCCTTACCTGTTTTACTTTTTCTGCGACAATTTTTGCATCATTTTCATTGTTATGCTCTGAATCAAGATAAATTTCCATCGCAGGTGTTGAAGGTCTTTTCCTTGCATCAAGAATTTCAATCAAACGAGGCAATCCCACTGCAATCGCCATTTCCTGGACTCCTGCAAAGTGGAATACATTCAATGCCATTTGTGTTGATGGCTCTCCAAATGATTGCGCTGTTATGGTTCCTATTGATTCTCCAGGAGCAATTTTGTTTTTCTTCAAATGCGCCTTGGAAACATCAACGCCGTCCTCGCCATATTGAAATTGAATTATGTTCGAAGAACTGTCACGGACAGTGTAATCATATTCTACTCTCAAATCCTGCAATGCATTCACAAGTCTTCTGTACAAGTATCCTGATTTAGGAGTTCTTAATGCTGTATCCATGAGAGAATCTCTTCCTGTTATAGCACAAAAAAAGAATTCATCAGGGTCTAATCCCCTGAAAAAGCTTGAATAAACAAAACCATGCGCACGAGGCAGATAATCTAATTTTTTGAAAAAAGGCAGAGTTCTCGCAGTATATCCGATGTCAATTCTTCTTGCCCAAAGAGATTGCTGTCCTACAGAGCAAGCCATCTGCGTGATATTCAAAATGCTTCCGCCTGCTCCTGACAAAATCATCGCATTTACAGGATTTGATTCTGGAATCTGCTCGCGAATCATTTCTCCGACTTTGCTTCTCACTGAATTAAGCAGCTGCAAAACCTTGATTTCTCTTGTGTCATCTTTTGTCTTGCCAGGAAGAATCTCAAGAGTGTTGGAATAATATGCATTCAAAACATCATTGACTTTATGCTCTGTTTCCTTGATTATCTCAGAAGTCATAGATTTTATTTTTTCAGGAACATTAATATCATTAAGAGAAATTGAAAATCCTTTTCTTGAAAGGAATGCACTTCCAAGCCCGAAAATCATTCTTAAAATTTTTATTGTTTCTTTTCTTCCGACAACCTCATCAAGCTCTTTGATTAATGCCCCGCTTTCAACACCGATGGCATTTGAATCAATCATTCCTGATATAATCTCGCCGTCTTTTATTTTGAAAGAAGTGTGCTCTTTTGTCTTGATGTCTGCATCTATTTTCGGAAGAAGCGCTGAAAATACTTTTCTGCCCTCGACATGCTTACCCCAGTTTTTTGTTTTTGCGGCAATTTCCTCAAAAGTCAGGCCTGTGCTTGCAAGCATCTGAACTGCCTCTTCTTTTGACAATGTTGATTTTGTAAGCAGATAATTCCCTGTCAAAGAATCTGCAATGCATCCAAGGAGATTAGTATTATTTTTTGGGCTTATCAAATGCTCCATTACATCAAGAAGTATTTTTGCTTCTGCTCTTGCTTCCTCTGTCTGAGGAACATGAACATTCATTTCATCTCCATCAAAATCTGCATTGTATGGGAATGTTGTTCCTGGATGCAGCCTGAAAGTTCTTCCTGGAAGAATTTTTGAATAATGCGCCATTAAACTCGCACGGTGCAAAGAAGGATGTCTGTTGAACAAAACAATATCATTGTCCTGCAGATGCCTTTCTACAATATAGCCTTTTTCAAGCTCCTCCAAAAGCTCTTCTTTTAATTCTTCTGTAATTCTTTTTTTCTTTCCATCAGGACGTATGATATACGTAGCTCCGGGATAATTTTCCCCGCGAGAAACGAGATTTTTCAAATATTCCATATTATGAGATGTTATTCTTTCAGGAACTGTCAAAATTTTTGCAATGTCAAAAGGAATTCCAACTTCATTCATATTCATGTTTGGCTCAGGAGAAATTACACTTCTTGAGGAGAAATTAACTCTTTTTCCAGCAAGATTATGCCTGATTCTTCCTTCTTTCCCTTTTATTCTTTCTGTGATTGTTTTCAGAGGCTGTCCTGAACGGTGTCTTGCAGGAGGAACGCTTGACAAAGTATTATCAAAAAAAGTTGTGACATGATACTGCAATAAATCCCACAAATCCTCTATAATAACTTCAGGAGCTCCTGCATTCAGATTTTCCCAGAGTCTTTGATTTGCTCTTATGATATCTCCGAGCTTGTGAGTCAAATCATCTTCGCTTCTTTCTCCTGTTTCAAGAGTGATAGAAGGACGGACTGTTACAGGAGGAACAAGAAGCAAAGTTAAAATGCTCCATTCAGGCCTTGCGGAAAGCGGATTTACGCCGATAAGTTTTAAATCTTCATTGAGAATTTTTTCAAGAATCGCCCTGAGTGTTGTTGGAAATGCCCTTTTCTTTCCAATATAGAAAGTTGTTGGCTTTTCAATTTTTGTTTTTTCATGAGTTGCATTGCAATACGGGCATCTTTTTCTGTCTTTTGCTTTTTTAATCAGCTGGGCAAAAAGCGGCTTTCCTCTGAATGTGAATTTTTCAATTGTTTCCTGATCAACCAAGATTCTTCCGCATTCATGGCAGAAGCATCTTAAGCTTAGTTCAACAAGAGGAATATATTTGAGATGCATTATCGGCCTTGCCAATTCAATATTTCCAAAATGCCCGAGGCATTCTTTTAATTTCCCGCCGCAGGTTCTGCATCTTACTCCTGGATCGATTGCTCCAAGCCTTAAGTCCATCAATCCGCCGTCAATAGGATAACCATCCATATCATAAAGCTCTGGTGTTACAATCTTTGCAACAGCCATTCTCTTGATTTGTTCAGGAGATAAAAGACTGAATGAAATTCCTCTGACTTGTTTTGATATTGCTTCCATTTTTGTTTTTTAGTATGAAAATTTATTTTTCAAAATTAAATGAGGGAAAATATGCAATGATATTAATTCCTCAAGCAGTAATTTGAATGCGTATGAAACCTCAATAGGATTCATTTTTGAATTTTGGCCGCAGATTGGGCAAAGTTCTCTTTTGTGTATTTTGTCTCTGACACCGATGCTTCCGCAGTCTGAGCATACAAGCAGAACAACTTTGTCTGAATCAAATCTTTCTTTCAGCAATAAAGATGCGCCGTGAGCTACTAATGCTTCCTGCTCCATTTCTCCTAATCTGAGAGCTCCACCTTTTGAACGGCCTTCAACAGGCTGTCTTGTAAGCAAAGTGACTTTTCCAGAAGCTCTTGCATGAATCTTGTTTGCAACCATGTATTTTAATTTCAGATAATACATGTTTCCGACGTAAATTTTTGCCTCAAGAGGCTTTCCTGTTATTCCATGATAAAGTGTTTCTTTTCCGTCAGGGCTGAAGCCAAGGCTCAATAATTCTTTCTCAAGCTCTTCAATGCTTAATTTTGTAAAAGGTGTTGCATCAATTATTTTTCCTTTCATGCATCCTATTTTTCCTGCAAGCAGTTCTATCAGATATCCTACTGTCATTCTGCTTGGGATTGCGTGAGGATTGAACAAAATATCAGGCCGCATTCCTGCTGATGTAAATGGCATGTCTTCTTCAGGAACTAATGCTCCTAAAACTCCTTTTTGTCCGTGAGAAGTTGAAAATTTGTCTCCTAATTCTGGAAATCTTGTATCTCTTGTTCTTACCTGAATAATTTTATTTCCTTCTGTATCAATTGTTACGAAAACATCATCAATAGTTCCTTGCTCTTCCTGCCTGATTATTGTTGAATTTTCTTTTCTTGCCTTAATGCTTATCTCGCCCATTTCAGAAAGAAACTTTGGCGGAGAAGTTTTTCCGACAACAACGTCGTTTCCGCCTAATTTTGCTTCTGGATAAACAATCCCGTCATCTTCCAAAAATCTGTAGGCTTTTTCTGTCCTGTATCCGGAAACATCTTTGCTTATAGGTCCGATTTCATCTGATAATCCTCCTGCATAATGCAATTCAATTGAAGTGTAAGGCCTGAGATAAGTGCTTCTTCCGAGTCCTCTTTCGACAGATGCCTTGTTCATTACAATTGCATCTTCCATGTTATATCCTTCATAAGGCAAAATAGCTACAACCATATTCTGGCCGGCAGGATAGAAGTCAACAGAATCATAAACAAAAGAACGAGCAATTGGTTTTTGGGGATAATGTAAAACAGAAACATCAGTATCGAGCCTGCACAAATAATTTGCAGCATATAATCCTAAAGCTTGCTTCTGGGTTTTGCTTCCTCTTGCAAGTCTTGCGCTTTGGTCATGATTCGCGAAGGGAACAAGCGAAGTAACTAATCCAAGCATTGCTGTAGGATCAATTTCAAGATGAGTTTTTTCAGGAGTTATGCCTTCAGGATTCATTGCAATCAAAGAATTTTCTTCTTCTGCTGCATCAATATATTCAATAACACCCTGCTTCAGCAAATCATTCCATGACAAAGCTCCTTTTGCAACAGCAACAAGATGCTCTTCTGTACAAAGAGATTTTCCATTTTTAACAACAATCAACGGCCTTAAAACTCTGCCTGTTTCTGTTGTTATAAAAATTGCTTCGCGCTCTTCGTCAAATCTTATGCTCATCTCTGCTGGAAATTCTCCAATTCTTCTTCTCTCTCTCAAAGAATCCACAAAAGACTGGGAGTTCTCTAGCTCAATTTCGCCTACAAATTTTCCGTTGTAAAATATGTCTATCATTTTTTCAAGATTTGGCTTTTTTCATCCCTGTTTTTTCAAGTTCATCTACAAATTTTTTTCCATCAATGTCTATTGCAGTGGATATTCTTCCCAGAATAGACAGGTTTTTTCTAAGTCCGATTGTTGTTCCTTCAGGAGTTTCAATTGGGCAGAATCTTCCGTAGTGAGTTGGATGAAGTGTTCTTGCAGGGAAATTCTGCTGCTCTGCAGGAAGCATGCTTACAATCATCTGCAATTTGCTGAGCTTTGCGAGGTAGTTTGTCTTATCCATATTTTGAGTGACTCCTGTTCTTTCTCCAATCCATGTTCCTGTCGCGATTGCGCTTTCAATACGATGCGCAAACATAGTTGCTTTCGCAAGAGTTTTCAGGGAATACATTTTTTTCTTTTTGATAATTCTTTGAAGCTTGTGCTGGATATCCCTGATAAGAATTGTTAAATTGACTCTGAAAAGGTCAGAAAGCAAATCTCCTGATAATTTTATTCTCTTGTTTGCATAATGGTCCTTGTCTGTCATTATTTTCTTTTCTTTTGTGACAATCAAAAATTGCTTGAGCAATTTGCAAAGAGTTCTTGCCTTTTCTTCCCTGTCTTCTGGCTTTAATCCTATATGGGGCAGCAAGTATGTGTCAATTCTTGATTTTGTCTTGTCAAGCATCTCGCGCTTTCCTTCCTCAAGGCCCATTTTTTCTGCAATTGCAAGCATTGCATCATTTACATTCTGCATTGAAGCATGCTCATACAGATTTACGATAACAGAATCATATTCCTTGCCGATGTATTTCATAATGTCTGAATCTCTTACAAGCCCTAATGCTTTGATCATCGGAATCAATGGAAGATTTCTGAATCTGCTGAAAGAAAGTTTAAAAATCCCGTCTGTTGCTTCTTGGATAGAAAGCGGAATTCTGTATGCGCCTCTTGAAGAGAACATTCTCAAAGTCGGCTTGTCTGCAATTTTTTCAATAAAAATAAGATTTGGAGCCAAATCCTCAATCATAATCAAAAGCCTCTCATTTCCATTGATGATAAAATATCCTCCTGAATCCATAGGATCGTTGTAATTTTCAATTAATTTTTCCCTGTCCATACCATCCAAATTGCAGAACTTGCTCTTGACCATTATCGGGATTCTTCCGATTTCGACAGTGTTGAAATCTTTCTTGCCGTCTTTTTTAATTGTTATCTCAAGTGTGATTGAAGCACTATATGTCAGATTTCTCAGTCTCGCCTCATAAGGCAGAATCGCTTTTTTTGAACCGTCTGCCTCGATGATATTCGGCCTTTCAACAACAATTTTTCCAAGTTCAATCTCAATATCCTCTTTTGGCAAAGCATCGCTTACTTCATGGACTATCTGCTGAAGCCTGTTTTCAATAAAATCATTGAAAGAAATAATGTTTGATTCAACAAGAGAATGAGTCTTAAGATAATTTTTTATAAGAATATGCTGGTCATATCCAGTAAAATCTTTTCCGTTTTTTACGCTCGGATTCTTGTTTGAATTTTGTTCCATTTTTTTCTAAAAAATTAAAAAATATTAAAAAATATATTGATGATTAAGCAACAATAATTCTGTAATAAAGCGCTTTTTTTCCTTTGGGATTTTTTCTTTCAATTGCAATAACCTCTCCTGGTTTTGTGTCTAAAGGCAGTGCAGGGTCGGTTTTTTTGATTTTTGGCAGCTGAGCGGCAGTTATGTTAAGCCTTTTAAGTAACTCTTGAACTTCCTGCTGTTTTAGTTTAGAATGTTTTGGTTGGAGAATATGCATTTTTAGCTTAATTAGTTAAAATTTGGTTAAAATATCGCTAAATTATTGAATCAAAAGCATACATAGTTCCTAAAGAGCGTAAAATTTTTATGTAAGCAGTGACAACTTAGCAATACTAAACATTCATCGCCGATGGTATTTAAACCTTTTGGTTTTTTGATTTTTTCTAATGTAATATAGAAATAACCATGGACTCGACGGGATTCGAACCCGCGACACCTGGATAGCTTTTTATTTTTCTCTCCAAAGTCTCTTTTGCAAAGAGAGCTTAATTAAAAGTCCAGTGCTCTACCAGCTGAGCTACGAGTCCATTTTTAAAACAAACTTTTGCAATATATAAATATTTATAAATCTAATTAAGTGAAAATTTTAAATTATAAATATTTATAAATCTTCGAGGATTTGATTAAAATAGATAAAAGAGGCAAATGAAATTCCATTTTCTAAAGAGCAAAAAGGCTGAGTTCTATATAATCTCAGCGGTAATACTCATAGGAATCTTGGCGTCGCTTTCTGCAAGAATGAATTATGGCGTATCAACGCCAAAGGCAGTCCGTTTTTATGATTTGAGCCAGAATTTTGAAGGGGAAAGCTACAGGATAATTGACACTTATATTTTTCAGGGCTCGCAGAAAGACATTGAATCTGCGCTTGAACAATTTACAGATTATTATCTTCAATATGCGCATGAAAAAGACCCGAACCTCGGATTAGTTTATATCTATGGCAATGAAACAGGGGTTTATGTGAAAAATTCAATTAATGGAATTGTGACAGTGATTGGAAGCAAAAGTGTAACTAACATAACAGATGAGAATTATCTGTCATTGAGCAAGATATCTGTCAATATCAGCGGAAAAGAAACTTCAAGAAGTGTTGCAGAGCAGGCCAAAGAGTTCGGGGCAATCAACAAAGCCGCTCTTGGAAGCACGCCATGGGTAATTGTAAATCTTGCCGGCGCGTTATATTCTTTCAATACAAATGACGCCCAGAATTTCTATGTCATCGCAACAACAAAATCAGATGAGGCTGTTCCAGAAATTTGGCTGGATAATTCGATGAGTGTTCCTCAAACAGCTGAGAAGTGCACAACAGACTGCATTCAGGAGCTTAATGCGTCTCAAGCATGCTTAGAAGGCGACTGTGGAAATGCTGCATGTGGCGAAGCCTGTGGTGATGCACACCCAGATTTAAGAATTAACAAGAATCAAATAATAAATTGTGTGATTTCTGCTACTGCTTTGAGCGGTTTGAGAAGTCAACAATGCGCGGGGAAGATTTGCGCAAATTATAATCTTCGAGGAGCGGATTCTAGCAAACCTCGTTGCGAAATAAATGGTGGATGCTATTGCTTAGATAAAGAAATGTCTGGCCAGAATAATTATTATCTTGCCTGTTCAGATGGCTTTGATAATGATGGTGATGGCGGAGCAGATTCTGGAGTTCCTCCATTACCTACAGATTGTAAATGTTGCCCATCTTGTTTTGGTTGTAAACCATAAAATTTATATAGAATAATCCCTAAAAATATTAAGGGAGGCTAAGGAAAATGCAGTTAGAACAAAGTCTAATGTATGCTCCAAGACAGCAGGTTTTTGATTCTTCTATGTATGGCTTAGAGAGAGACGTTCTTGTTTTGTATACTGGTGAAAGAGCGTTT
>Ga0210051_1000341_pt1 | contig 41618 bp, 36 predicted proteins | sample CryGey092014_all_FD_185464 | JGI IMG/M metagenome (GOLD analysis project Ga0210051, IMG submission 185464) | Groundwater microbial communities from aquifer - Crystal Geyser CG23_combo_of_CG06-09_8/20/14_all (SPAdes) (version 2) | ecosystem: Environmental > Aquatic > Deep subsurface > Groundwater...
TATATTGCTCAATCGTATTTTTATTTTTTGACCAGTTCTCAATAATAGTGTTGCTGTTTTTCTTCCCGATGACTTCTTAAATAAATAAATGGAAAGAACATATCCTAACACTTGTATCCAATTCCTAAATGCAAAAGGAATCAAAATAAAATTGTGTAATTTTCTAGCTATTTTTGAGAACGTCAGTATATAGGGCCTCAACTTTTCTAATATTATTGTTTATGTCGAACTTTTCTTCAACCGTTCTTCTGCCCGCCTCCCCTATCTTTCTTCTTAGATCTGGGTTTTCCATTAGATATCGTATTCTCTCGCACAACGCGTCTGAATCTCCCTTAGGAAATAACAAACCTGTCCTGTCTTCTTCGATAACTTCCAGAAGTCCACCTACGGCACTTGCAATTACTGGGGTTTTCATTGCCATTGCCTCAAGGGCAACCATTCCAAAAGACTCCTGTAAAGATGGAATAATACAAATGTCTATGATTCTTAAAATATCCGGGATATCTTTCCTGTAGCCCAAGAATATGATATAGTCTTGCAACTTTTCTTTCTTAACAAAATCAGTCAGTTCTTCTCTTTTCCTTCCATCTCCGACTACCAGACAGACAATATTTTTCATACCTTCGGAAATCAGCTTCTTAATAGCTTGGAAAAGGCAGAGATGCCCTTTACAATCATCAAATACTGCTACTATTCCTATAACAATATCTCCTTCATCGATTCCAAACTCTTTTTTCAGACCATCGGGATTTGACAGTGTTGGATTATATAAATTTAAGTCAATCGCGTTATAAATCGTCTGGACCTTGTCAGGTATTTTATTCCAAACCTGAAATTGCCTTCTAACATTTTCAGAAACGGCTATTATCCTGTTCATAAATACAAGCTGATAAAAAATGAGCTGCTTCTCAATTATCTTCTCCTTATTAAGGATGTCATGACAGTGAGCAACAACTTTAACGCCTGCTGTTTTTGCTGCTAATCCACCTATTATTTTTGACAGATTATCATGAGGATGAAGAATATCGATCTGATACTTCTTCAAGCATTTCCTGATCTCAAAAATTCCAAAAATTAAATGCCAAATATAAATAAGCAAACTTAGGGGATTTTTCTTAATTTCATCCCTGTATACGGAGGTTATTCTTTCATTCAGGGATATACATACAAGTTTAATACCTTCTTCTCTAAGCTGTTTTATCATATCATTTTCATGGGAATAAAATACAATGAGTGAAAAATATTCTCTACTCAAGTGCTTGATTAATAAATATATACTTTTTTCACCGCCACCGATGTTTCTGGCCCCATGCATAAGATAGGCTATACGATATTTCTTTCTAATCTTCATTTTTTCTGTATTTCCTACCTCCTGACAAAAACGTACCGCCTCATGAATCCTATAAAGTTGTGGAAGTAATTTGTTATTTCAGAAACATTTCTTACAGTTTTTAACCTGTTCAAAATATACTTTGGTCTAAGATAGAACTGCCTAAGACCATATCTTGAATAATATGCTATTTCTTCGGATGAAAGCTGAGGATAACTGAACACAGGCTTTTTCATGGGATCATAGAGGCTCCAGTCTTTGGTCAGCAGATAGTTTTTCTCTTCCACATACCGGAAAAAATCTGTACCGGGTGCCGGCACAGCAATGCCCAGTGTGATATACGTTGTATCCAGCGAGCTCAAGAAAGAGATGGTTCTTTTAATGCTATCCTTAGTCTCACCCGGAAATCCCACAACACAAAAAACAATGGTATTCATGCCGCTCTCCCTGATTAGAGAGACTGCTTCTCTGATTTGTTCAGGATTTATGTTTTTCCTTATGTTCTTCAAAACAACGGGATCGACACTTTCCATACCCAGGGCAATCGTATGACAGCCTGCTTTTTTCATAAGGCGTAATATTTCATGATCCACTCTCTCTGCTCTGGTAGAGCAATTCCAGGTAAGATCAATATTGCTTCTGATCATCCCTTCGAATAAAGAGGACGCCCAATCGGTGTCAGCTGTAAGGGTGGCGTCATTGAACATGACCTCCTTAAAGCTAAGCTTCTGAACCCACTTGAGTTCTTCGAGAAAATATTCAACAGAGCGTTTCCTGAGTTCTGGTGCCCCAAAGAATGCCGGCTGACAACAAAAACTGCAATTGTTGATACACGCCTTTTGTCCCATCACCATTGTCTTGGGTGATCGTTTTGATGTAGGATCTCCATATAGTTCCTGCTCCAACTTATCATGGGCTGGGAATCCCAGATCATTTAGATCAACTAATGGAGGCTGAATGCTGGTCTTTACTATAGTCCCATCACTATCTCTGAATATAATACCCTTTGCTTTCTTCAAATCTGATAGATTTTTTGCTGCATTCAGGGCTGCCTGCTCCCATTCACTGGAATAAATAACAGCATCAAGATCGCTGGATGATCGTAAAGTCTCATCGGGCAAAGCCATCACATGGGTGCCAATAGCGATTGAAACAATAGAACGGTCCGCTTCTTTGGCAACCTTTGCTACAAGAAGATCTTTATAGATCGTACACGTCGAGGTTGAAAAGAAGATAACATCCGGCAATGTTTTCTTTATGATTTCTTTAACATCATCAATCGTTCTTCTTGAAGCATTTGCATCCAGTAGATCATTATCGTATCCTTCTTTCCTCAGGTACCCGGATATCATCATCAAATCCAATGGCGGTTTTCTAAAATCGCTCTTGTTGCTCCCGTTACCTCCGAATATTCGCTGGTTGCCGAATGGTGATACCGCGGGCGGTTCTATTAACAATATTTTAAGCTTTGACATTATAATCAGCCACGATTAATCGTTCATTTTTAGTATTTCTTACCCATGCCGAAGCAATGGCAAAAATAATCCAGTAATAGAAAAGCTCCTGGCCCTGGTTGCTAAATTTCAAAAGAAACGCAATGCCAAAAGCAAAAAACAGATACCCATAATTAAGCTCGTACGATTTAAGAGGCCTAAAGTTCAACATTGTTTTTCTTATCGAAACAATTAATCCCCAAAAAAATAGAATATATGAAATAAATGTAAAGATACCTGCTGAGGCAAGAATGAACAAATACCGGTTGAGCTCTTGTGTTCCTTCTCCTTTAAAAACAAAACCCGAACCAAATAAGGGGCTCGCAAGAAAAGTTTTAAAACTTTCACCCATCGTTGCAATATGAGGATCAACAACATCAACATGTGGCAGAAGACCCTTATATTCTCTCAAAAAAGATGGAAGTTCAAACATGGGAACAAGGTCGAGAAAACGGATGACAGCAACCATCTTGTCAAAGGCGATTAAATATGCGATAGCGGCAGTTATTATAAAACTTAAAGTAATTATAATTTTAAGTCTTTCTCTCTTTTTATATTGAAAAATATACCACCCGAGGATGAAAATGCCCACTGCAACAGTGACCATTCCAACCCGCGACATGGTATCAATGATCTGAGCAAGCATCAGAAAGCTCACCACAAGATAAAAAAACCTTGTTCTTCCACGTGAACACACAAAAGACATCAGTCCGAAAAGCACCAGCGGCGTAAGCATGCCGCAGTAATTCCCATGTTCCACGTTGAGGATGCCTCTTGAGTGCTCGACAAACGATTCTCCCTTTTTCACCTTGGCCGGCGTCACTCCACCGAAGCCTATCACATTTCCAGCGCTGGTGACGATATCCTGTTCCGGTATAGGAGTTTCCGCTGACTGTATTCGATAATAGGCGGTCTGAATACAGAAAAGAAACCCGCAGAAAAACAATACTTTCATCATCCTTGCCACATCCATGTTGTCTTTCAGCCCGTCTGTCAGTACGGCATAAAACCATACCGGAGCGATCATGATAAGATAATATTTTATGGCTCCGAAGAGCGATTCGTTAAACAGCATGGCCGCTAACCCGAATAAGGCGTAAAAAAAAAGGGGAACATTAATCGGCCTCATGCTGAATATGTTTGCTCCCTTGACCATCATTTGTATCAACACAAAGAGGAACAGCAAGAAAGGCGGCACCCATATCCTTATCAGATACCCGCCAAGAAGCTTCACAAACCAGTAATGGTTCACGATATCGAAATAGAGTAGAATCGCCACTCCGTTTATGAGAATGAAATATGGGGATATTCTTTTTCTACTGTCCATACTTTGCTCGGAAGACTACCCCTGTATTTTTATCTGCCCCATACAGCCGATCGCCGTACTAATATCTCATGCCATTTTTCATAAAAGGCGAGCATAACATCCAGTACAATTTTACTGCTGTATGAGGCCATCCATATCATGAACGGTATGGAACTAAAGCCGTAACGCTTGATAAAATCCCTTGCCGTTGCGCGGGCCTCTTTCAGCCTTCCGCTTTTAAACTCGGCTATTGCCAGCTTTGAAAAAGGCTTGACCATTCTGCTTCTCAGCCTTTGCAAAATAAACCCCGGATCGAACGAGCCCTGATTTTTAAGATTCTTATATTCACTCACGAATAATTCTTCCGCCTTTTTAAAGTCCCCTTTATCAAGACGTTCTGGTGCGGCGAAAAACATTCTCTGCCTGATGGCTTCTTCATGTGTTATCTTCAGGGTAGTCATGGCGATAACATTTTCGTATATGATCTTTCCATTTTCAAGGGTTTGGGCGTCTTTTTCCTTAAAGCTGATCGAATCCATATAATGGCGTATCACTACCATTCTGTCCGGGATATTGGCGATCTGAAACCCCTTTCGTATCAGAAAAGACCAGAACGCATAATCCTGGCATATCCTGAACTCCTCGTCATACCCACCCTGAGACATTATAACGTTCTTATCCATAATGACACTGCCATGGATAACCGGGGTATCATTTAAAATACATAGAAGGATTCCCATGTGGTCCGTAGACTTCAATAAATGCCGTCTTATCCTGCCCGAACGGTCCATGATGAATGCCGATGTGCCTACGACAGCATATTCGGGATGCTTCATAATGAAATCAAGCTGTTTTTCTATTCGCTGCGTCAGGGAGAGGTCATCCGCATCATTGACCACAATATATCTGCCCTTTGCAAGCCTGAGCCCAACGTTTAAAGACTTTGTCTGCCCCATATTGACAGCATTATTGTGCACAACAATCCTTGCATCATTGAACGACCGCACAACCTCCATAGAGTTATCCGTACTGCAGTCATTGATTATCAGCAGTTCAAAATCCTTGTAGGTCTGCGCCAGAATGCTCTCGATGGAAAGCCTGAGGTATTCGCCACCGTTATATACAGGCATCAAAACTGTGACCATGGGCTTCCGTTTCATGCTGTGCGAACCAGATTTCTTAACTGATAATATCGAAGTTTAAAAAACAGATCATTAATCGATTCGGCTTTCTCGTCTAATGCAACACGGTCATAAAACCTGCCTTGTCCAATTCTATTGAGTCTTCCACTGGAAGAGAAAATCGCTTGCGCTCCAAACGAGAAGATCAGATCTGTAACCTGTTCGTTAAAGCAGGTCCCGGGTTGGCCAAAGGGATAGGAAAACATAGACAGTCCATTCGAGTAGCCAAGTATTTTCTCCTCGTTTAAAAGATACTCTTCCCGCAATGCCTCCGGGCTTAATTTGAGTGCATTGTAATGATTGTAGAGATGATTTCCGAAATATACCAGGGGGTCTCCATTGACAGATCTCAAATCATCCAATGTCGCGAACGCTCCATAGAATCGTCTTGCCGCGTCCAGCAGATGACCGTCTGGCCGGGAAAAAAGATAATCATCGACGATCTCCTTGCTGCAGCGTAAAAACAAGGGGGCATTCCCATCGTCGTTTGACTCTTTTCGTACAAACTCCCTGAATAAAGGATCATCTGTCAAATATGCTACCAAACCAAGCCAAAAGATCTCACCCTCAATCGGAGCCATATTGAGGAAAATAATGGACGGTATACTAAATTCCTTTAGTATCGGAACCGCATTTTGGAAATAGCCTTGCATTCCGTCATCAAATGTTATCAATGCAGCGGGAGTTGTATAGTCTCCTTCAAGGAGTTGAGGTGGGGAAATGAAAATAGTCCCCAATAAAGTTTAATTGTCTTTCAAATATTTCCGGTGACACATTCAGGTTGTGTTTCTCACAAAAAGAACTCTGATGATCAGATACCTCATGATAACAAAAGACACAAAGAGATTCTTTCAATAATAAGTGTGAAAATAGAGGATGCCCGATGGAATATCTGAGCATTCTGCTAATAGTTTCCCAGCCGATATGCATTGAATATATTTTTCTTGCCAAAATGTTCACATTTATAGACAGAACCTATCTGACTTCCTGCAATGCTGCATATTTTCAGGAGGCAAGGCTTCTATTTGAAGCTTGGACTCTAAAGGCATTCTCCCGCCCCGTAGAGGTGTAATGAACTAATCCACCTGATGCCTTCACTAAAGCAATTCCGGCAGCCACGTCCCAGAGCATGATATCGTTTTCCATATACGCATCCGCTCTTCCAGCGGCGACATACGCAAGAGATAATGCCGCAGAGCCAAGAAGCCGAACCTTTTTATATTCTCTAACCTTCTGAACAAAAGCCATCAAACTCTCAGTTGAAAAATCCGTGTTTGCTGGAAAACCGGTACAGAGAGCCGCTTTTTCCTTATCGGGTATGGAACTGACAGCTATCCTTTCTCCATTAAGCCACGCCCCCTCACCATCGATACCTGCAAAAATTTCAGTTCGATTGAAATCATATACAATACCAGCCACGGGCTTATCTTCCTGCCACAGACCGATGGATATACAACAGAGCGGAATCCCTCTAAAATAATTCAGGCTCCCGTCTAAAGGATCAACGATCCAAATGAGTCTATGGTCCTTCCCTTCAAACATTCCACTTTCTTCAGACAAAATTGAAAATTCCGATTCCCTCTTCAAATGGTCAAGAATAATAGCCTCAGATTCCATATCCGATCGTATTTTAATATCTTTTCCAGCCTCTGAATCGACTTGTAAAATATTTGATTTGGATTCTAAAAGGAACTTACCTGCCTGAAGCGCAGCTTCTTTCGCTATGAGCAGAAGGTTTGAAAGGTCAATATCTGACAACATGTATTAAACTTCCAACAAAGCAGATATCAAATTATCTACTGCTTCCATTTCCATGGATCGCCTGCACTCCATTGTGTAAGAACCAACATGTGGTGTGAGTATGACTTGGGGAAACTTACATAAAGTGCCCGCATAGGGTTCAGTGCATAAGGTATCCAGCCAAGCACCTGCAACCTTACCGCCTTCTAAAGCATGTATGAGTGATTCTTCATTGACCAATCCACCCCTTGCAGCATTGAGTAGAAAAGAGCCTTCCTTCATCAATTTAAATTCATTTTCACCTATCAACTGTTCCTCGCCACTTGAGTGAATAGTTATGATGTCTGCCATGGAAAGCGCTTTATCGAGAGGGAGTAGTTCTGCACCATCCGATTTTTCTTTCAACTCAGGATCCACAGCGATCAGCCTGACATGAAAGGGTTGGAGTAATGAGGCTACTTTTCTGCCGATCCTCCCAAAGCCGACGATGACGACAGTTTTGCCTTCAAGCTGAGCACCGATCCTCTTGGTCCATTTCCCATCATGAAGATCTCGATCCATCTGAGGAACCATCCTGAGCAAGCTCAACATGGCCCCAACAGTTAACTCGGCTACCGCTGATGTAGGTCCGAAGGGTGTTGAGAAGACTTGTATCCCAAATTTCCTGGCTGCATCTAAATCCACGTTTGACATCCCTGATCCGCAACGCGAAATAACCTTAAGGCTCGATTTGGACATGACTTCATGATCCAAAGGTTCAAGGCCTGCAATAATACCTGTTATGCCAGGCAATAGATCCAACAATTCCTGCTTAGTCAGTTTTCTACCAAATGGGTTGTTGACTACTTCAAAACCAGCACTAATAAGCTTGTCCATAGGTGCTGAGTCCAATTGGGCAAAAGACGACGGACCAAGTAGTATTTTCTGGTTCACCTTTTATCCTTTTCCATTTTGAAGAGCAAAGGTTAAATATGACGTGATCATATGGTCTAAGATCATATGGATGTCTTCAACAGGGCCGTATTCTCCCTTGTTTGAAACAGCATGTACGATATAGTCACACAACTCTCCCAACCTGCCGCCGTCGAATCCAACTAGCCCTACTGTAGGGCCGTCCTTCTCTTTTGCCAGATTCGCCGCTTCAATCACATTAGGACTGTTGCCGCTAGCAGATATGGCTACTAAAACATCTCCAGGATTGAATAACTCTTTCAACTGCATGGAGAATACCTTGTCGTAGCCATAGTCATTCCCCACTGCAGTGATATAGGGAACATTATCTGTCAGACTCAATGTCTTAAAACTTTTCACCTTGGCCTTCCTCCCGACTTCCGCCAAATCCTGAGCAAAATGTGATGCGGTGGCGGCACTACCGCCGTTACCCACAAAAAATATCGTGGAACCTCTTTCACGGGCACTAAGGAAACACTTTGACACTTCCGAAACGGCATTGTAGTCTAATGATTCCATAAGCTTTGTTATATAATGACAGTAATTTCCATAATACCCTGCGGACGAATCGCTTTTTGAAAATAACTCAGTGAGTCTGTTGGACTGCATGGATTTCTCCTCCCTATATTCTTTTTTTTACTTCCTGATAGCCGCTATGCGTACGTGAGAGCTGAGTTGGAACTGCTGCAGATATTCCTGCAATGCATGTACTGCATTTTCATCCCTATGACGGAAAAGATATTTCCAGAATGGATCTAACGGAATATCCGGATTTTTCTCATATGCCTTTTTCACCATCTCTACGTCAAGCCTTCCAGGCGTGCTGATCTCAATAATCTCAAACCCGGCCTTTTCTATGCGGCTCCTCAAAGCTTCCAAAGAAAGCAGATTGATCCGGTCTGGCGGAATCACATTGGGAGAATTCTCGCCTAACACCTGATATTCAAAGCCGCTGGATGTCGTTGAAGTCATGATGAACAGGCCGTCCTTTCTGCAGGCCTTACGTGCTGTCACAAATATTTTTTCCGGATCAGATATTCTCTCTACAACCTCAAAAACTACGAATATATCAACGCTATCTTCCACAATACCATCATCGATGGAGACATTGACGTTCTTAGGCAACAGGCCTTCCTGCTCATAACATTCCGGCATGAAGGATATGATGGATCTCAATAGTCCAACGTCATCCAATTGTTTCAAGAAAGTCGGATATCTTGTCCAATAATCCAAAACCACTTCTGCACTGGGCATGTATTCTTCAATTAATCCAACAATCCATTGAACCCGGTAAGAAAATACTTTCTGAGAACGAGAATCTAATGTATCTTTCAGGAAGGTTTTTCTTAAAAAAAGGCCTGCACTCGAATTCCGGTAAAAATTTCTCAGCGCTTCATCATCTGGCCGCGGAGAAACAAAAAGCGAACTGCACTTCTTACATGAACGATAAGAAAAGCCCATCTTATTAAAGGCCATGTCGGAATTCTCATCTGAACAACCCGGGCAAACAATCTCTTTCAGCATAGATCGGTCTGAAAAATACTTTCCTATATCCTTAGAGAGAAGTTTTTTGTACTCATTATAAATGCTTTCCGGTCTGATGTCTGATTCTTTCAAGTCATTTAAGAATACAACTCTCTTCATATATCTATTCCTTCATGGCAAGCAGGTTTTGAAATATACTTATCATCATTGTATATCCTTTGGACCAGTTCCATTGTCTTAACAGCATCTTCGACGCCTCCCTTATGCACAGGCCGATCCTGGACGATACAGTCTATAAAATCATTGATTTCATCCGACCATGAATTATCGTTATCATAATACGTCATGGTTTCCTGAGGGTTTGGTAATGGATATCCATTGTCATCCAATATGCATCTTGCGATTTTCAGAGTCTCCCGGCCATAGGTGCGGGTCGAAGATAAAATACCATCAATTTCCAGATAGCCCCTCTCCATATAGATTTCCAGGAGAAATTTGTGCCGCCACTGCGTGGCCGATGAATGTATCATGGCTGTCTGATCGGTCTTGCTATTGCGCAATATCGCAAAAACATTGTCCTCGACATCAACCTGCCAATAGGACCGACCGACAAAACTTTTGACTTCGTCGTATTCTCCGGAAAAATAGCGGAACAGGTCCAGCATATGGATTCCCTGATCTATAAGAATACCGCCACCTGACAGATCCCTATTGTTCCGCCAATTAGAATCATATCCCGCCCCCCCCGCTTTGCCATACACCCCCCGCATCCACATCACCCTTCCAAATCGTCCGCTATCCACAATAGCTTTTGCTTCAATTATCGCCTGGTGGTAACGGTGATTAAATCCGAATTTAACCTTAACCTGCGGATGCTCCATTGCAGTTTCATATATGTTCTTCACGTCTTCCAACGTCGTCCCAGGTGGTTTTTCACTGAATACATGGATCCCCCGTTTTATTGCCTCTATGCTGATACCCGGGATGTAGCAATTATAAGTGCAGGTAAAGATTAAATCCGGACATTCATCCAATAATTCCTTATAATCAGAATAGTACCTTACTCCGGAATTCTGGAATGCACCTGGGTTAATATCGCAAATTCCTATTAATTCAAGGCAAGGATTATGCTTCATACACTCGTGGCGTATCTTACCGACTTTACCATATCCGATGATACCCACTTTTAGGTGAGGTTTTAATGTGTTCATACAACACGTATCCTCACAGGACAAATCGTATCGACTCTTTTCAAAAGCACTCCTTCAATCCAGGTCATTGTCAACGTTAAAATATTTGTTCTGATAAATTTTCTTCAATTCTTTAAAGGCTCGGTTCCCTTCCTCATCGAACTTCTCGGCTCTTTGGATCATAGGCCAATACTTCTTGGGCATTCTTGCGTATAAGGCAAAAGTTCTTCTCAATCCCTTGATCTCCTCTTTGGACAACTGAGGCATATCAAGAGAAACATCCACATTTACCGATCCGGGACTGAAGTCCGAGGATATAAGCCCCCTCTCCACGCATAATTCATGCAAGGGCGTTCCATGGAAAGGGGCAAATGCAGCAGAATTCGAAGTATCAAAGGTTAGTTTCCTGTTCAGCTCAATCGTATCAAAAATCAGATCTCTGGTTTCATCAGGAAATCCAATAATATTATTTACAGTTAAGGGGATCCCTGCGTCAGCAAAGATCTTTGAAGCCTTGATGATTTGTTCGTTGTCAAACTTTTTCTTGAGCACTCTTTTCCTGAATTCATCGTTGCCGTGCTCCAGCCCGAGAGATACCCTGTGGCAACCGACCTCCTTGAGCTTCCTTGCCTTGTACTCCGTAATTGTTTCAGCCCTCGATTGCAACCAGAAAGGGAGCTTGAACTCCCTGTAGATCTCTATAAATGTATCAAATTCGGAATCGGAGATGGCCAGGAAAGTATCGGAAGTAAAATAGACGTATTCTGCATCCCATTTATCGATCAAAAACCTCAGTTCTTTCTGTATGGTCTGCATGCTTTTCTTTCTGAAATACCTTCCAGAACCGTTTTCCCGGTATAATTCAGCAATCGATGGAGAATTACAAAAAGTGCAGTGATAAGGGCACCCCCTATTTGTTTCTATCGGTATGGTCTTATACACCTTCCCGGCCATTGGGCGGTAAAACCTATCCAGATCGAAAAGGCTGTAATCCGGGATCGGAAGACGATTTATGTCAACGAGTTTTCTCAGCTTGTTCTTAATTATCTTTCCATCCTTTTTCAACCACAAATTATCAACGTTTGAGCAGTCTTCGCCAGCCGCTATCCGCTTGCATACTTCAACGAGCACCTCCTCACCCTCTCCGATGCAGACCATATTAATATTCTTAGTGGAAAGAAGGATCTCCGGTGCAAAAGTTGCGAATACCCCGCCCGCTATTACTGGAATGTCCTTATCTGCTAAGATCTTCAATAGTGAAGCAGCAGTCGGATAAGTACTTTCCAGAAGAGAGACCGCTATCAAGTCTGGTCGGAACTCCTCTACTTTCATGAGAAAATCATCTTCCATGATGCTTTCTTTTAATCGAACGCCTCGCTCCCCATAATCAAAAGGCCGGACCTGCAGATTCTCCTCCTTGGCCTCATCTGAACCCATCTTGACAGGGTCCGGATAAAGTGTGGAATCGAACAGGTCCGTTTCAAAACCGTTTTGGTTTAATAGGGCAGTAAATAGGCCGATCGAAATAGGCGGAGGATTCATCAACTTTCCATTGGGATATAAAAAGAGAACCTTGACTGACTTCATGCCTTTTTTCCTTTTGTGCGCATTCTTTTCGGAATGTTATAATACCTCAATTATCTTGCTGTTCTCCATACTGCCGACCCAAACTCTGTTCGGTCTTCTCTGGAAGGGATACCATGCCCCACTGATAAGAAACTTGCTGTGTTGAAAGTCGCTGAGACCCGTATGGTAATGCTCTTTCTCTGCATCATGCATGACGACGATGCCTCCCGGCAGGAGGACTTCTTTGGCAATCTGGATACAGTGCCGCCTGAAACGGGCATCAATGATTACTATGTCGAATTTTTCGTTCAACAGTTTTGGAAGTTTAACATAATTTATTTCGCTTTCTGACTTAGGCCCGAAAATACCACAGGCAGGCGGGATGTCCCCCCATCCTGGCTTTTCCCAGAACGGGATAAACTCTTCGAGATGTAATTGGACAGAATTCTGAAGATTTTTTTTGTCCACCTTGGACTGAACCTTCTCATGCCAAGTCTTGTTATTGTCAACAGAGTGCCATTTAAATTCGACATTTTTTTTTCTGAGATAGCCGGCATAGTAGATTGTGCTAAATCCGCTGCCCCACTCAAAGATTTTTATTGCTCCATGACCTGTAAAACTATCAAATATTCTTTTAAATATTTGGATTTCCGTTCTAGTCTGGGCGGGCCGTCCGAACATACCGTTAACACGCAAACTACCCTGAAAATACAGAATCTGCAGCTTCCTTCCCACTTTATAAAAATAATTCAAGGCTGCCTCCCCAATTCATTCACATAAGAAACAAAACTCTACCGTCTCACAAATTACCCAATTTTCTGTCAATGGATGCCCACTTCTCGTGAGTGGGCCTCCACAGTTCCCATAAGAAATAGAACACATTTGCAATCCTTGTCTTACCCCTGAAGGCTGGGATCTTGCTCTCATATCGGACATGGCGCTTAATCACTCTGTGTATCGTTTCACGTTCATTTATATCAAATACATAAGACATAGTATCCAGTACTTCCATTGCAAGATCATAATAGCCATATAGAAAAGCAATTGAAATATATTTCAGAACTTTAGCCTTCCTTGCAAAATTATTACCAATTCCATCTACAGCCTCCCTGAAATCATTTAAATTCTTAAAATAAAGGGCATTACCGAAAACGAGTTGACCTCTTTTTTTCCCGTAATCCTTTCCGATCGTCCTTTTCCAATATGCGCCTTGGATGTCAAAAAGCTGGAACCCTTGTCTCCTTACAAAACTATCTACATCGGCAAACAAAGGCTGATCCTGATATAATTCAATAAATTCTACTTCTATTTCCAGACCGAATGCATGTTTTCTAATAGTCTCTGCCGCCCCTTCCAATATGAACAGTTCGCTGCCCTGAGTGTCGATCTTAATAAAATCTGCCTCGGTAATATTATTTATCCTGAACTGGTTATCCATGGTGTCGGTTTCAATTTCTGCACTTTTGACAATATCAAAGCGTTGCGATTCTGGGAACCTATTCAGTAATTCTCTATTGGGCTTGAATATTGACGAAGTCTGCTGCTTTTGAGTAAGATAAAAAGTAAGCGATGTTTTTTCACGGTATAATCCCGTATTCAAATATTTTATTTTTCCATCAGATTTTTCCTCCAAGTTGCAAAATTCACGTTCATCAGGCTCAAATCCAATGACTTGAAGATACTTTTCAGCAGGTTTCCAATTCGACTCCAACCCACCGCTCGCTCCAACATCGACCAAGGCTAATGGGTGCTTACGGTAGTATTCAGAAAATAACGGCTCTATGAATATTCCCATTCGATCTCCTAAATTACGGGTTCTTCAACCTGAATGCAGAATAATTGCCTTACCTTGACAAATAGGATGAACATATTGGATCCTTCTGCATTAATAACTCTGCCTGCATTAAGTCTTCAGGCGTGTCTACTCCTACTACCTGGTATCGTGTTGCAATCATCCGTATTTTATATCCGTGTTCCAGGGCTCTAAGCATGTCAACGGATTCAATCTTTTCCAAAGTAGTCCGCGGCAGATCAGCAAAGGCCATAAGGAATTCCCTCCGGAATGCATTGATGCCGAACTGTTTATACCTGGGGATTTCTGGATGAGTCGATGCCTTCTTCAGAGATGGAATTGGTTCTCGGGAATAATAAAGAGCGTTCCCTGATCCATCCACAACTACTTTGACCACATTGGGACTGTTGAACTCAGAGTCGTTGCTTATAGGTCCCATCATATCCGTACACACAAGATCCGGCTCTCGTAGAAGCGGTGCAACCAGGCTTTCCAAGGTCTCCGGACGAACCAACGGCATATCACCCTGAACATTAATAATGATTTCAGCTTCAAATGCTTGAGCCGCTTCAACAACCCGATCCACACAACTTTCATGACAATCAGATGTCATAACCACTTCCCCACCGTAACGCTCCACCGCTTCTGCAATCTCCCGGTCGCAAGTCGCGACTATGACCTTATCGAGAATTTTACAGAGGGCTACGCGTCTGCGGACATGCTCTACCATCGCCACTCCGAGAATAGGTTTTAACGGTTTCCCAGGGAAACGGCTTGAGGCCATTCGCGCGGGTATGATTGCAACAATCGGCCTCACGGTATTCTATCCTTTAGGCTCTTCAATCTACCTCGACACATTTCCCCGAGAAATAGAAAATCTACGCCAAAGGCAAGAAATGAATATCCCTCTTGCAGCTTGGAAAGCGCAATATCGGGGTCGGGCTGAACTACATGAAATCCGCCGGGTTTGAGGCCACTCGTGATCACATTCCGTATCACTTCCAAGGCATCCAACATGGCCGGTTGGTCAAATTCTCCTGGCACTCCCAAAGAGCCGGAAAGATCATAGGGGCCGACAATGAATCCATCAATTCCTTCAACGGACAATATCGCATCAATGTTTTTCACTGCTTTGACATGCTCAATCTGGACAATTACCGTACTCTCGTTCAACACCCACTCCTTGTATTCCGGGAAAAGCGTCCCATATCCCTGGGCTCGTGCTAAACCAACGCCGCGATGTCCAACAGGCGGATATTTAACAGCTGCAACCGCCTGTTTAGCTTCTTCTTCTGAATTCACCATGGGCACAATCACTCCGCTTGCTCCGCAGTCCATGGCACGCTTGATAAGATTAGGATTATTCTCGCTCACCCTTACAAGGGCTGGAAGGCCGGACAATTGGATGACCCGGATAATTCCTTCAGCATCGGATATCTCTATCGGGCTATGTTCCATATCAACAACCAACCAGTCGAAACCGGCCCTGGCCATGATCTCAGCAATTGAAGGATGCGGAATGGTAATCCAGGAACCGATTGATGCATGGTTCCCTTCGCTCAAGACACGAAACGGAATGGGTAGATCTTTTCTTGAAGGCATCAAGATTCACCTCTCTCTCTTTCTTCTATGCACTTTATTCCACTACAAAAAAACCTTCATGTTTTCTTCGGTCGGCTTTGAAAAATACTCAGGTAACACCAGTTTTCCAATTCTCCGGAACATCTCTTTGTCATCATGCAGAAGTTTTTCAATTAATTGGAACTGTTCACTGATCTCCGGCGGTGAATTAACAGGCTTGAGTGGATAGTCCGGCCAGATAAAAGGATCATAAAAGAATGTGTTATCCGGAACAACACGTATAACCGGAACACCCATCACCACAGATTCCAATATGGTTATGGATGCCCCTGTTGAAACAACAGCGGACATGTTTGGTAACCATTCCTGGATAATCCCCTCGTCAGCAAATTCATAATGATTCAGGCCAATCTTCCCAAGAAACCTGATAAGGGACTTTTTGGACAACAGCGGATGGGTCCTTATATACACAGTGTAATCGCCGTTATTTTGCAAGGCATCTCTAACCTTAACGAAGAGTTCAAATGCCAGATCATGACTGAATGTCAGGGGAAGAATAATATTTTTCTTCCCCTCGGGAAGTTTTCTTCCAACTCCATTAACATCCAGATAGACAGATTCAAAGCGCAGATTTGGCCCCCTGAAAAGTATTTCTGAAGGAAATCCTGCTTTCTGATAGAGTTCAACATAGATTGGTCCGCTGCAAACAAGTTGATCAGGCAAAGGGTGATAATCCTTTTCGCCAACTCCTAAGTGGTGAGCTAATTGATTCGGGAAAAACGCGGTATGCTGAAAACCCAGGACTTTAGAATCGGAGAAAAACTTCTTGCAGGCCAGAATAAATGGCTTTTCGGGAGGATTCCCTTCAAATGAATAATAAAAACCATCGATCTCAAATCCTTTTTCTTTAAGTCTTTGTAACATCGGAACACACAAATTAAGTATCAATAGAGTTGGGTTAAGTCCTAGTTTTTTTAGAGCTTCATTCAATATAGGTACGACATTAGTATTTCTTATATCAGCATTCTGTATACGATTTCTTAGCATTTGAAAGCCATTACAAATAACTTTTACATAATCTGTAAATTTAACATAGTGATCAGGAATCAAAAACGGTTGATCTAAATCCTTCATGAAAGCATAAACTTCTTTTATTGACATTGGAAGATCAAAGAACATTGGAAGATGCCAAACTTCATAATTTTTGGAGCGCAGCCATGCTGGTAAGTTTCCGAAGTTTCTATCCTTATTTTTTCCAGCTTCATTGAAATTCCCTTTTGTAACCCAACTTCTAAGAACAATTCTCTTTCCTACATTTATCTTTTGGGCAGGAAGTGGCTTAAGCAATGTAATGGCAGCTCGGCGGCTTTTAATTACTTGAAGGAAATAAAAAAATAGCTGCGCAAAGATGTAAGCCCAATGCTTTATTGTTTCAACAAGTTCATTTATTCTATTTCTATGATTTTCAACCCTATATCCAGCCTTCTCAGCGGCACTTGATATGCACTCACTTAATGCCCGGCTATTTACAATAAAAAGAATATCCTTATTTTTTGAATCAGCAAGTATTTTTTTTGCGCAGAACAGATATGTGATATTGAGAAATAGCGGCGTTGATTCTATATTTTTCGAAGCTAATTGACCGCCCCACCATTCAGGCGAGTCATTTTCTTTATTCAATCTGGACATCAACTCCAGAAAAGGATCTTTGATCTCCTGATATGCCTGCTGCAAAAGCCCTGATAGATTATTAACTTTTATCTTATCAGACAACTTTTCTTGCAATTCTACGAAATGAACATAATCATTTGTTAAATAATAGCAGAGCGGGCTATTATTAATTAATTTATGGATCAGATTTATAGCACTTTTCTTATTAATTATTTTGACGCTTTTCATTTTGTATAAATTTAATTCTGGAAAATCAAAGGTTTTGATCACCATCTATTCTTGAAAGCCACCATTTTTTATTAAGCAACGTATTTTCATTTTCAGGACACTTATACCAGTATGTATAGTGCTTCGTACGCTTCACTGTCGGAAAACCTTTCTTTAAAGATTCCATAATCTCAGGTATTAAACCACCCACCTCAAAGGCCACTGCATTTAAAGTAATCTTTGAGAAATTGAAGGCGGCGCTTAATAGAATATCTGCTATACGATGATCATCAAAATCATAAAACAAATCCGTTACATGATAAACACCCAGAATATCTTCACGCACACCCATCTCTCTAAAGGTAATATATCCTTTAACTTCACCATTGTCCGTGTACTTCAAAGCATAGGTGCGTCCCTTGGATTTGGGATGCAAGAAATGTCTCCAATTTAAAAAGCAGGAGCTTCTTACTACAGTCGAACCCACCTTTTCCCTATTCTTCTGCCATAATCCGTCAAACTCTTCTCCGAAATGAGAAAATTGTTCTATGTTGGAAGAGGAGTCCTCACCATGGGACAAACCATCCTTTCCAATCCTTCTCAAAGCTAAATATGAACCATAGACTAATGCAGTAAATCTGAATCCTGGAAATATATTCAGCAATCTGATTAACAAAGATATTTTTTTATCCCCCTGCCCAGTTTCTTTTATATATTGATAAAACCGCGTTAATTTTCTGTAGTAATAATCTACAGACTTTATTTCCCAAAGAAGTGATTCAACAGGGATAGGTAGAGCTCCATTCATCTCGCACACTTTAGCAGCAACTGGGTTCGCCGTTGTAGCAAGCAAAAAAAAGGTTTGTTGATCTAAAAAAAATTTTTGATACAGACCTAATCCTAAAACTCTGAAGCGGGGATCGACAATCCAACTAATGGCGGCAAACCCCTTTATCTCCCGGTTCTCTATCCACCAGTCCACTGGTATATTTCCAATAAATCCAACTACCCCATCCTCTGGATGAACCAAAACCCAGCCGAGAGTATGTTGAGGGTCTTGCCCGTCCTTTATGTTCCACCGATGATGCCATAGTTCATTAAATTCATCTAAACTCAACCTTCTTGTGTCAATAAGGGACAAAGTAGGATTTGAGCACAGTTTCCACATGCTTTCCAAATCAGATAGTAAAATTTCTCTTATTTTTACAGAAGAAGACCTGTTTTCTGTTATCTTCACGATCTTACAATCCCGTTAGAAACTCTTAGTAAACTCCTGATTCACTGACGTGGTCACAAATCTGGAACCATATCTTAGGAGTTGAGTCATTCAAAGAACACCATTTCTCCTTTTGAAACCACTTTTTGGAGTTTGCGGCTTCTCTCTTTCACGCACTCTCCATTTCCCTCAGTTTTTCTCAAGAGCGGTACGTTCTTTTAAGCGAATAGCGTTTTTGAGCATAAGGAAATTTTCCATCGAGATGATTTTCATCCTGAAGCCGAGATACAGATAGCTGCCCCCGAAAATGAGCTTAACAATAAGTCTGATCAAGTAAGAGAAAACGCCGTTTCTTAGAAGGATCATTGAAATTGCAGCACTGAAGAATATCACAAAAATGGTGGCGATCTTTCCATACTCCCATTTAATTTCGTAATAATGCTGAGAAACCCAAAATGAAATACCACCTGAAATCAGCCCTGCCACAAGTGTCCCCCATGCGGCGCCTATTGCCCCCCATATATATATAAAAGGTATATTTATTATGATGTTTAATATAATGCTCACTATCGTAAGAATGGATGTGATATGGGTCTTTTTCGTATAAATAAGCTGAGGTTGTTTGCCAAAAAAATAGGAGCCGTACAACATGGATAAGATGATGACGATATTTATGGCCCCGTGATAGGATTTCGGTGTCAGGATGTTTATGACTTCTTCGGAGAAAAGCGCTATCAAAAGACCGAGAGAAATTGAGATATACAGGAACGGGGTTAGATACCGGCCAATCGATTCTCCGCCTTCTTCCCCCATCTCGAACATGCGTTTGTATACTTGAGGTGCAAAAACGTTCTGAATGGCCGTCATGTAAGTGAATACGATGTTGGCCACTCTCTGGCCGATACTGTAGATCCCGACTCCTCCAACCGTATTTAGAAGTCCTATCATATATTTATCAAACTGGCTCCCTATTACACCAAAAAAAATTCTCGGTGTCAGAGGAAGGCTGAGTTTCAAGGAATCCTTCAGTGCATCGCGGCTGAATGAAACCGGCAGAATTTTTATAAATCGGCACGAAAGAATAGAAAAGATTGAGAGGCTTGCCAAAAGCTGCCCCCAGATAAGTCCTATAACCCCAATACGCAAATACGCCACCATGAAAAGAGAAAAAAGGACACCCATGACACTTTCATCAATTGTGTACCAAACAAAAGCCTTAGCATTTTCCGTATTCCTGAAATACGTAAGGTAATAGGTCTTCAGACCCATTAACCCAGTGGAACAATATGACCAGAATAAAAGGGCCGCATGATCTGGAGAGCCAATGATCCACTTCGAAAGCGACGCTTTGAACAAGTAAGTTAAAAATCCACAGATGATAAAGGATGAGATGACGAACAGCAGTGTTGAGTACAGTAATCCGGATGCTTGTTTTGCTTCCTTATGTTCAAAAAAGTTCCTCTCATAGCCGATGGTCAGGCCGAAATTGGCTATGCCATTGACAAAAACGGCATACACCTGGGAAAGGGCAAAAACGCCGTAATCCTCCTTGGAGAGTATCCTGGTAAAAACCGGCAGCGTTACCATCGGGAGGAGATTGCCTACCATTACCGGCAGAAGATAAATGAAACTGTTCTTAATTTGCTTTTCTTTACTGGTCATATACTTATCTGGCGAGCAATTGTAATCCATACTACTGCAGCAAGTTCGCGGGTCTTGAAAATGTTTTTCAACATACTATTACAAATGAATTTAAGTAACAATGACTTCTGAAATGCGTGGTTCAACCGGTATACCCTTTAACCAATGAGTGAGTTCTTCGGGGCCTCTTATAATTTCGATTCCATGCGCAGCCCTATCATCCTTCTGGACCAAACCGGTCGGGTCGTAGTAGCAGGAGGGCTTACCGAGTTCTCGAGCGATTAAAGCAGTCGATGTAAACGGCATGGAGATCACAAGTTTACTCGCTTCGATAACCCGATAAGCGGAAATGTCGGGGTCAATAGTTATAACATTTTCGTACCTCGACAAACGCTCCGCAAAGGAGAGATACGCAGGATGAGCCAGCGATGCATTCTTCAGTTTGCGTTTGCTCTTCCACAGCATGGTATAGCCGGCATCCTTAGTGACTTGCTGTATGTCATGGAGGAACTGTATGCAGGTCTTAGGGACATAAACCTCGAAGTCGACTCCCAAAATCCGATATCTTGAGGAACGATGCGGGGTCACATCAAATACAGCAACGCCTCTACCGCTGAATTCCGGTATATCCTCAGCACTGCAATGAAACCAAATGCACCCGACAACAGTACTGTTGGCTGTCTCGCCAACAGCACGCCGAACAAAATCGGACTGGTACTCATCCCACACCAGGTAGTGAGGCCAGTTCATCGCTTGAAAGCCATAGGGGAGCGGTGGATATCCATCCGGACGCTTGAAGGCCTCGCAATTGGCTGAGTAGAAATAGAAGGTCATCCTCGAGCCTCGTTTCTCTGCCTCATAGGTCCAGAGTGGGCGGTAGATCCAGCCGGAATTGTGGAAGAGGTAGTCTTTTGCCAATCGTTCTGGATTCTGCATGCGCACCTGTGCAGCGAGTGCTGCCTGGTTGAGTAACAGTGCATGCCACCAACGACCCATAAAAAAGCCGACCAACGCAAACGTGCTCGCTCCGATCCCCCACGCGAGGAAACGCATCAGCGGCCATAACCCGGACAACGGCGGAATGGCCGACTTAACCGGTACGACACGTGTACCGTCGACGGCTTTGGGGACAGTGCCGATCACGCTGTGGCAGATCGCCTCAATATCGCTGATCCTGCCTGACCATTGCATATACCATGAGATAACGTCGTGGCTACGACCGTCCTTGCACGGTTGGGGAAGATTCCCGGGTACGAGGCCCTCGAAATAGACATAACGCCCTAATTTCTGCGTTGATTGATCACGCGCCGTCTTAATTCCGTTCAGAATAATCTTGGCGATTTTCAAAACACCATACGCCAGCATTATTCCGACAAAGGCTTGCCACAGCAATGCCATGCGAAACGGCGCAATCTTAAACCCCTGATTCCGAATGCTCTTCCGCCATTCAGGAGGGAGATAGTAAACTACCGATGACCCTGGCCTGCCCAATGCATAAAGCAAGGCACGATTCAGATTCAGACCCGCCACGCGAGTCAAGAGATACTGCCTGCAGACAAGCGCTGCCTGCCCAATCCCTTCTCCAAAGATGTATTTCGAGTAGCATTTCTCTTTGATGTTCAACGGTTGAGTCGTCAGCGCTCGATTAATATCGGCAATTCGGCTCAACGATTCTGAATCTTTCAGGAATCGATAACCGCGCATGATGCGCCTGAGGCGATGGAAACTGCGGTGTTTAATAAATCTTGAAAAAAAATGAAAACTCATTTCTTACTTAATCACAATTCTATACGGAAATCAGTAGTATCTACGTGGAACTTCCTCACATCACTTAATTTCCAAACCATTGTCATAGCGCCGGGTAATACATGTTAATAGAATTCTCATCTTCCGTTATAGAAACTATGTACTCGCTTTGAGGCTTACCATCAATAACAGTGGATGATTCAAAAACTTTTTCAACTTCGAACCCGCATCCCTTAAACAGATTAAAAGATACGATATTTTTTGTGTTCATAACCGCCTTTAAACAGCATAATCCCAACTGCCGAAAACAATAATTTACAACCCCGCAAAGTGCTTCCTTGCCGAATCCCTTCCCAGTGTATCCTTCCCTCCCGACACATATGCCGATTATCCCTATCCTGTTTTCCCAATCAATGGAGGAAAGTGTTAAGTTACCTATATGTAAACCATTACTTTTCGAAAATATGCCTATAAGCGCCTTATCGTCACGGCCTTCATAAGACCTAACGTAAACCAGACAGCTTTCTAAAGTCTGGCTGACATTTGCACAACTCAGATATTTATTTACTGCCGGATCATTCAGCCAAGCAACGTATTCCGGTGAAACGTCCTCCGAATCAAGGGTTCGGAGGAATAAGCGTTCAGTCTCTATCTTTATTCTCATAAAACATCACATATCAGGATCCAAACGGTTTCAACATCATTTACATTTTTATCTTCCCCGTATTTCCTATATTAGCTTCGACATCCTTTTCAATAATGCCCATAAAGCCGACCCAATATCTTTCTGGTTAGAGCATATAATCGCAGCACTGAGAGCACAATTCATGTTCGTGGAGGCTGCCCTCCCTGTATTGGCGAATGATCCCCAAATATTTCTCTCCGTTCATAATCTCCATCAACGAATGCTCTTTGAGGTTACCAATAGTCAAGCGCCCGTTGAAATCCGTATCACAACAAGTTACAGAACCGTCGGCAAAAATAATGAAGTCTTGCCTTTCCAACCGGTTGCATTTTTCAATGCGCTCGTTTGTAAAATACTCACCGTTCACATTATTCGCCTGCACGTTCTGAGTGAATTTCTCTAACTTATTAATGGCCACGATATCGGCCTTATCACCGAACTCTTTGATAAACGCATTAATCTCCCCCAAAACATAAGGAATCTCGATCATCTGGACCCTGATAATCGGTCTGGTCCGACCCGATGATTTCTTGAGCTTGATAAAATCCCTAATATTCTTCTGGGAAGTTTTAAAATCCAAACTGGGCGCTATCTTCTTATAACTTTCCTCTGTCATGGCATTAACGGAATAATTGAAGAAATCCACAGGCTTCTCCAAGATTCTTTTCTGCATCGTAGCATCAAAAATTTTACCGTTTGTACTAATCCATAAAGGTCCAAGGTTCCCAACAGATCGGCAATAATCGAGAATCTCAAAGAAATCCGGATTCAATAGCGGTTCCCCCAAATTCATCAACCAAAGCCCGCTGATACCGACCTTGGATAATTCCTTGATGATCTTCTTACACATCTGCGTATCCATATGCTCATGCTTACGGATCAAGGCATTTCGGGGACACATAGTGCAATTACTATTACAGATGCTCGTAATTTCCAAAATAACTCGCTTGGGGAAATTCCGAGTATCTTTGATATAACTGGCGCGCTTTAGTGGCAAAAGCGCCTGGCCTTGCTGACGAGCCTGCTCTACTAAGTCTTCACCGCGAAGCAATTCCATATCATCTGTTGTTATTACATACTCCGCTGACGTCAATGGGTCATATTTCAACAGCAATTGTTTTCGTAAATCCGGGGGAGTGGTATATATAGTCTTTATCGAATTTATGTTTATATATTCCATTTTATTCCATATCGATTATTCACTAATCCGACTTTAAACCTTCAATGAGAGATCCTCATACCATGCTGTAAATTCATTGTCTATAGCCATGATCTCACATTCTTTCGCTGCATATTGCCTTGCTAATGAGGCATTCCCTAATTTTGCCGCCGCCAAGGATGCATGTTTATAAGCGATAGCATGTTTGGGCGCAATATTGATAACGTACTCAAAATCCTTTAGGGCCTGTTCATAGTTGCCATACTTGATATTACGGCTCTCAAGAAAATTAACTCGGAGATTGTATTCATATTGTATTTTAAAGAGCCACGGCCTATCCCAGTCCTTACCATCTACGTTGATGATGTCTGAACTGTATTCATAATGCTTTTCGTATAAGAAGTCTTTCTGACCATCCAGAGATTCCCTATCCATATGCTCTTGCGCTGCATGAATCTGGTCAATATATTCATCGTACAGTTCCGTATTCGGAAGAAGCTTAAAAACGCTATACGAGCACCAGTCCAGCTCGAGTTCGCGACTAAATTCAAAAGTATTGATAATATCCTGTTTCATTTCGAAAGGAAATCCGATAATAAAATAGCCACCAATCCACAACTGCGGATACCGTGTCCTGATCCGATGAACCAGTGTACGGACCTCCCCAACCCGCACCGGCTTGGTAACCCTCTTTAAGGTTTCGTCTGAACTAGATTCAATAGCCAAGTTAAAACAACAATAACCAGATCTAACGGCGAGATCTAAGAACTCCTCATCCAAAAAAGCGCGTACAGCTGTGCCGCCGCCGGCATACCAGCGCAGATTCAGCTTTCTCTCGATCATGCCCTCCATGACCGCAGAAGCTTTGGCTTTGTGCAAGAGAAAATTGTCATCATTGATCACCACAACAGTCGCCCCGTATTGTTCCTTTAATATCTGCATCTCGTCGAGTACCGACTTTGCGTCTCGATAGCGAATCTTCCGCCCCCAGAAATTCTTTGCAGAACAAAATTTACAGGCGAATGGGCACCCTCGAGAAATAGTCATGGAGAGCGCCCGATAATTTTTTGGACCAAAAATTCTGTCAAGCATATTACGACCACGGCCATAAACATGCATCGGCAGGCCTGACCGGTCCGGTATGGGGATAGTCGAAAGGTCAGGAATATAACTTTGTGGATTGACATGGATAGAACCGTCCTCTGCCCTGAACCCCACTCCATGCACTGTGCTAACTTCCACGCCAGTATAATATCGCTTTAAAAGATCAACAAAAGATTGCTCGCCCTCTGAAATAATAATGTAGTCGATATTACCGTCCTCAAGAACCTTCTCCTGAGCATCCGTCGGGTAATTCCCGCCAGCCACAATAAGCACATCTGGAAGAATCGCCCGAATACGTTGGCAAGTTTGATGGAAAAGACGTGCCGACTGGAAATAATAAGCCCCGATGCCGATCACATCAGGATCGATCTCCTTTATTTTATTCATAAGAAGCTGCCAGTTATACTCCAAGCCTTTTTCTATATTCTCGATCAGGATTGCTTGAGCATCAATAACAAAAAAACGAACATCCGGCAGATTTTCTTTGGCATACGAATAAACATAAACGATCCCAAGAGGGGTCTCCACAAACAGTCGCCCCTCGTCGATCGAGCTGCCATCCTGCTTTTTAATATCCGAGTATTCATCGGAATAGGCATTAAGCAGGAGAACTCGTTTTTTATGCTTACCTCTGTGTTCCAAAACACCCTTCCCTTAATCTTGAACACGCTTCTTTCAACTGCGCGTCGTTCTGGGTCAATGACAAACGGACGACCCCAGCAGCTGATGTCCCATAACAAGATCCGTCAACCGAAGCTACACCGTATTCTTTCAATAACTTTTCCGCACTCTGCGTTCCGGCCCGCATACAAGAGACATCCAGTAGTGTATAAAAAGTCCCTTGTGGGTAGACCGGTTGAAAAGGAACTCCTTGCAGGCTCTCCACAAAAAGATCTCTACGATGCTGATAGATCGCGCACATATCTCGCACGCACGACTGATCCCCTTTCAACGCTTCCAAGGCGGCATACTGGCTTGCCGCTGCAGCGCAAGTGGCGGTATGCTGATGGATCAAGCTCACTTTGGACATAAGCCTTTCACAACCCAACAGATACCCTATTCGCCAGCCGGTCATTGCATAGGCCTTGGAAAAACCGTTCGCTACGACAACACGTTCACGCAGACTCTGAATTACAGATAAAGAAGTGAATTCGGTAAATACTATCCTGTCATAAATTTCGTCAGCAATGATATACAAGTCGTGTTTCTCGGCGAGCCCGGCAATGAACTCCAGTTCGCTTCTACTGAAGACATAACCCGAAGGATTGATCGGGTTGTTGACGAGTATGGCCTTGGTCTTAACGTTTATGAAATCTTCTATCCCTGATACGTCCGGCTTTAATTTTTTACCAGCCGGAATAAAGCGCGGAAGACCTCCATTAAGCAATATCATGTCCCGGTAGCTTAACCAGCACGGTTCAAAAAGGATCACCTCGTCTCCTGGGTTTACTATCGCCTGCACTAAATACATCAACCCCTGCTTCGTGCCCGGTGTTACAATGATTTCTTTCATCGGGTCATACAATACTCCGTATCGTGACTTGTGAAAATCGGAAATTGCAACGCGAAGTTCCGAAATGCCGCTGGAAGCGGTATAACCATTCCGTCCTGACAGGATGGCATCTATCGCAGCCTTCTTTATATGATCCGGCGTATCGAAATCCGGCTGACCCCACGTTAAGTCGATTGTTTTTCTCCCGGTGTCTGTTTTACCCGAGATTTTCATTTTCTGGGCGATGGCCATGGAAGCTGATGGAATGATCTGCTCAAGTCTGCTTGCAAGAGGCCTCATTTCAATATTCCTTTTTATACAATTTGCTCATCAGTTGCCCAATTATTTTCTCTTTGGCATCAAGGTAAGGAGCTTCTTCCTCAGGCCTTAAGAGGAGCCCTCCGAGGCCGTCAGCTATGCCTATCACACGGGAAGGGTTTTTTACAGAGTCAATCACCACGCTCCCGCGACGCCCGATAACACCTCCCGCAACTACAGGTACACCTGATAATACTGCAGAGCCCATCATCTCAACTGTCTTCTTTGTCTCGATTACCAGATTCATCTCAGCCGAAAAAGCCGCCCTTGCATCCACCCTGCATACCGACAGCCCCCTCGTCAAGGCAGCCTCCCAGAATGATGTCCGGAAAGCGCCGGGACGCGCTGCGTAGATACAGACACTTTCCGAAAGCAGAGGGACATGTTCATCCGTCAGAGCCTGGGCGTATTCACTACCAAAAGATATGATTGCCCCCATTCTGCTGAAGGTCGCCTTTGAACGGACACGATCAATATCACGGGCATCAATAACAACCATATCCTTCAGCCTCAAAGATAATTTCATCAGGCTCGCATTTTTTTCATCAGAAAGGATCATCACCTCACCCGTCGTACCTTTCTGTGAAAGCAAAGTACATATACTGAGACGAAGCGCCCGTTCTTCCGAATACCAGGTGAATTTGCTTTTGTGCACACTATTTTCGAGGCCGCTTTCATGCAGAGGAGGACTGCTTTCGTCAAGGAGGATCCAGTCAACATTGCCGTCCGCGATTTCGACGAGACTTGATGCCTCGTGGAGATCAGCGGCCTCTGCATTGCCGATTACAAAAGAAGGACTTTGCCTGACAAAAGGAAAAGATGTCTGGCTGGTTCCTGATAGCGATATCGAAAAAACCGATTCCTTGCCGCCCTTCCTGGAACGGCTGACCATATCATTGATAATCAACCGTGCCTGGGCTATGCTGTCGCCGGATGTCGTTCCCATGACGATATGCGTATTAAATGTCATGTCGACATCCTGCTGTTTACTGCCTTGCATTAGATTCCTGATTTTCAGCGCTGTTGTTTCCGCAAGTTCACGCGTCACATGCACCCTGTTAATATCGCTGACTTCGACAATAAGCCTACGCGGGTCAACCTCATATTTTTTAGCCGCTTCACAGATAGTCCGATAAAAGCTCGAGTGAAACTGAGCGATGCCTGAAACAAGGCTTATGTCATCCACCCCCTGCTCCCTGTTCATCATCGGCCTAATAATCCTTTCACCGATGTCCATTGTTTTATAGGTTTCCACGCCCGTGCTGTAGCCAAGCTTTTCAAGAACCATGACCAGCACCTCTGTTTGAGCGTTTCCAGCACTCCGTCCCATGCCTTGGAGGGAAGAATCCACAACCATAGCTCCTGACTTTACGGCTTCAAGCGTGTTGGCAATCGCCAATTGCAGGTTGTTGTGTCCGTGAAATCCGATTCCCTTGTCTGTAACATCACGCAAACGAAGGACATATTCCCTGACTTCGTGAGGCATCATTCCACCCGCGGAGTCAACAACAGTAATGACATCCGCGCCGAACTCGTCTGCTTTTTTAGCGAGCCTGACAAACTCATCCAGCGAGACCGCATATGATTTCATCAGATTTGAAGCTACATCCATGCCGAGCTCTTTAGCTTTTTCAATATACGGTTTGGCTTTTTCGATCTCGGTAACATTTGTTCCGATGCGCACAAACCCCATGCCGTACTCAGCCGCCATTCTCAAGTTTTCCATCATGCCGATGCCTGGAATAAAGAACATGCCGAATTTTGCCACGCTGCCCTCTACCGCGGATTTGGCAGCCTTAAGATATTCTTCGTCCGTTGCAGCGGCCTTACCCTGCCCTCCCTCTGATGACCCAAGGCCTGTGCCGTGCCCTATCTCGATAAGCTGAAATCCTGCTCTCACCAGTCCCAGACAGATAATATATGTATCTTCCGCGGTAAATTGGTAATCGATAAGGTAGCTGCCGTCACGCAGAGTACAGTCAAGGATTGAAATAATCTTATTCATGGGCATTGTGATAGAGATACATGGTGAACTCATAAAGAGGATAATCGTGACGTATCGTTACATAACGGGTTAACCTGCAACCCATGGTGAACGCCTCCTCCGGCGAAAAATGAAAATTCTTGTCGAGCTCATAATCAACATAGCTCGAAAGGAAGTTCACCGCAACGCCTCTGGTGCTTATAACCATCATGGCCTCAAGCATCTTCCGTACGTAATCCTCATGGTTCTGTACCTTGAAGCTCAGGGCGCCTGAGGAAAGTACATAATCCGCTTTCATGCCGGAAGAACATTGTAAGATATCCTCTGCTCTGAAGGCTGCATCCGGATAACGTCTTTTTGCCTCTTCTATAAGTTTTTCGCTCAGATCTATTCCAGTGTACTTTATATTCCGAAACTTCAAGAGAAGATACGGATAAAGATCACCGAAACCGCATCCAAGATCACATATGCTGCTGCCGGAAAGGTCGGCTATTTCTGAAAGGACATCAAAACGCAGTCTCTGCGTTTCACTGTCTTTCCAGCCGACCGTTCTGACGTCATACCCGAACTGGGCATACCTTCCTTCATACAATTCAAGGAGTTTTTTCCTATCTTCAGTATTCAATCATGCTCCTCAAGAAAACGCTCGGCATTTGTCTTCAAAACAGACTTAAGATATGTGTCGGGTAAACCCATTTTATTAAATTCCTGCATGGATAATTTTACGGTCTCTTCATAAGGGCGGTCGGGGTAGTCGCTTCCCCAGAATACCCGTTCCCCCCTGATGTTCTTTATTGCATATGCAATATCGTTAAGAACCGATGAATCACGGTAGTAAAGAAGCGTATACGAAAGATCCAGATAAACATTTTTATAGTACTTGGCCACCATCAGTGCATCCAGAACTTTATGGCCGCCTGCATGGCCTATCGCAATCCTCAGACCAGGTAGTTTCTCTGCAATCCGGGTAAAGGCATCCGGTATATTGCCGAGATAAAGGTTCCTGCCATCCGGAAAGCAATCCGCTATTACGGGCATTTTCAACTCAGCAGCTCGGCTCAACAGGCTTAAGCATTCATCGCTGTCAATCTGGTAACCGTGCAGCCGGGGATGAAGTTTCAGCCCTGCTGCGCCTGAAGCCTTTAACTTCGAAAGATCGTCGCCTGCTGACTTGTCCATGGGATTAATCGAAGGGAATACACGGAAATATCCATCATGGTTTCTCACTGCGTTCTGAATAACCTTGTTGTTGTCAAAGCCGAGTTCCGGAAGATTAAGGAGTATGATTTTCTTGACCCCTGCAGAAGAGGCTGCTTCATAAAGGTTACGCATTGCTCCGGGGCAATCCCCGGCATTCTTATCAAGATGACAATGGCCGTCAATCACAGGGGCGCCGTTTCGAATTTGACCATTTCATTTATCAGATTGGCGCGCCTAACCGCCAGATCGCGATTCTCGGCGCGGACAATCATCCAGCCTGTTCTGCTTCCGTCTGTCTTCAATTCCGGAATTATCTCACCGGGTCGAATAAAAAGTCCGGTCTCAACACCGTCCATGGCCTGAGCCGCATCAAACCCTGTAACGTTCACAAGTTTACCGGGAGTGCCGGCATAGAATCCGAGAACCACGCCTCGTTTCAAAATCTTTATTTCATCCACCGACTCCCCCGCGCACATCCGGGTCCAGTTGCTGACTATATCATAACCCGAAGCCGCTTCCACAACTCTTGTGAAAACAAAAAATCCCCCGCCCCGGCAGCCTATCTCCACGATCTTAGGACCTGAAGGAGAGAGGATAACCTCTGAATGCGTCGGCGTATTATCAACTCCGGCAGCGTCATAGGCGGCACACATTATTTTTATTATTTCCTGTTCGTGCTCAGAAGAAATGGCGGCAGGGTATGCAAGCTGTGTAGCAACGCGAAATGGACCTGCCGGTTTATATTTATCAGACATCGCGAGAATGTAATGTGATCCGTTTATTGAAAGCCCCTCGATAGTCAGTTCTGTTCCTTCAATGAACTCCTCAATTATAACAAGCCCTTTTTTGGAATTCTCTTTCGCAGTCAGATAAGCGGAAGGCAACTCATCACCTTTTTCGACCACCGAGACTCCCCTTGAGCCTGAATTGTCAACAGGCTTTATAACAAGAGGAAAACCAATGCGTTTAACCGCCTTATCGAAATCATGTTCATTTTCGATAATCTCAAAGTCAGGCTGCGGAAGTCCGGCCTTTTTAAAAAGTATTCTCTGTCTGGACTTGTCCAGACTTACTTCCATCGGCGTTCGCCCTAATCCCGGCAGACCCAATGCTTCGCGGACTGCCAACACCGTGGGAAGCGTGATGTCCGACGCATAGGAAATCACCCCGCTTACCCTTTGCTCTCTTGCCCACGCGAGATTGCCTTCCACATCTTTTACATCTATTACCCGCCTCTCGTCTGCAATCCGTAACCCGGCAGCATCAGGCGAACCGTCGGTAACAAGCACATAAAAGCCGGTCTGCCTCGCCTTTTTGATTGCATCCGCCTGAGCAACCCCGGCGCCTATTACAAGGATCTTCTTATTCATCTATGTATTCAATATCCATGACGTCAAGCATTTTACGCAAGCCAACAGCGTCGAGAGAGCTTCTGCCTTTATTAATATCCCTGATCCATGATTTTTCTTTTTTCATGCGTTCAACAGACTCTTCATAAACCTCTTTCAGTTGCCCATGCGGGACAACAGCCACTCCGTCGTCATCGCCTATAATCAGATCTCCGGGCATGACCGGCATACCGCCGCATTGCACCGGCACATTTATGCAGTCAGCCCATCCTTTATGCGGACCTGCCGGCGTAATCCCTTTACAGAAAACAGGGAAACGCATCTTCCTCATGTCTTCAACATCACGGATGGCACCGTCAACCACAAGACCTGCTACTCCACGTTTAGATGCATAAGCTGCCTGCACTCCTCCCCATACAGCGTTCCCCAGGTAACCTCGTGCATCAATAACAAGCACATCACCCGATTCCGCAAAGGTAAGTGCGAGATGGCTCATCATGTTGTTCCCCGCCATTGATTGTATGGTCAGCGCAGGCCCGCAAAGCCTTATGCCATGAAATATCGGCCTGATCTCAGCGCTCATGCCGTAATACCTGTTTAGACAATCCGATATAATAGATGAAGGTATCTTTTTAAACTTATTGATCCAGTCCGGAGAAGGACGTCTTATTTTTTTAACTACCCTTGCCTTCATTTATCCTCCCTTATGGCATGCGCATGATACTTTTATCTCATGACCTTCCTGAAAAAATGTTTTTAAAATAAGAGCAGCGATTCTTTCAATACCTTGGCCGTCAATCAGTTCCTTTGCCCTTTCCGACATGATTTTCAGCATCATTTTATTTCTCCACAACTCTGTAATCTGCTCAATAAACTTTTCCTTATTGAGTGAGCCCGTCACTGCGCATCCATATTCCAGAAAAGGCCCAATAAAATTTTCTTCCTCCTGAGATTGAGGAAAGATAATAGTTGGAACGCCGAGCGAGGTAAACTCCATTAATGAGGTGCCGCCATTGGTTATTCCGACCGATGCGCCGGCCATTATATCAGCGATATTCTCCGGATTTCTGAGGATAGTGATGGCGGCAGCGGAAACGCCTGTATATCCCGTGAATTTGCTATCAGCCAGCGGACCGAGCACAGTTACGATTTTCTTGCCGGCAAAACGCCTGTCTTCAGAAAAGATGGCGCAGATCCTGTCGATGTGTTTACGGTTGTCTCCTCCGCCTATCACTGCTACCACATCATATGTCTTGCTGGATGCTGAACGCTTCATGCGGGCATCGTGGAACTCCCTGCGTATTATCGCGGCCTTTAATGCCTCTGCCCCGCCTCTCAAATTAGCTGTGCCAAGGACGAACTCACCGGCCTTATAATACCAGTCAAGGGCAACTGCGGAAAGCCTCTGTTTTTCAAGCCATGAAAAAAGTTCTGGCTGAAAATCAGTATTCACATCAATGATAATTCCATCGGCATTAACTGCGCCTATTTCAGCAAGCGATTGTACTCGTTTGTCATACTCATTAGTAAAGCTGGTTAATTTTTTCATTTCACCGGCGTCTGGAATGACTGCGACGGCATCGATGTTCAAACCCTTCTGGCGAAGAACATATATTAATTCAGCGCTTCGTCGCAGATGTCCCGTTCCCCATTTGCGAGACCCCGCGGACAGATAAAACAGTTTTTTCAGCGCCAGTCTCCTTCCTTAAGTATCGCAGGAGCTTCAATATCCCGTGAGGCTTTTTTACCAAGCACATCTTCATAAAGTACGGGGGCAAGACCTGTTCCCGGGCGGAGAACACTGAGGTTATCTTTTGTAAATGTTTCTCCCGCTGCGACATTTTTTACAACGAAAAGAGAACGGCGTCCTCGCCTGAGATGTTTCATTTCGTTTTCCTGCACATTCTTGACAGCGCTTCCAAGCGCAGACTCGCACTGGCGCATGACATCCACCATCATGCCGAACTCTTTCATGGTGATCGCAAAATCGTGATCAGGGGATTTCCCGCCCTTTAGCGTGACATGCTTTTCATAAAGCACGGCACCCATGGCAACGGCAGCTACCGGCACGACAAGGCCGTCAGTGTGGTCCGAATACCCGACCGGACAATTAAATGACGTCCGAAGCGTCGTCAAGCATCTGAGGTTGACTGAATCCAGAGGCATTGGATAGCCTATGCCGCAATGAAAGAGGGCTATTCCGTCTTCACCTGAATCACGGATTGTATTCACCGCTGTCCTTATCTCGTCAAGATTTGCCATCCCTGTTGAAAGGAGCACCGGCAGACCGAGTTTTCCCAGGTGTTTCAAAAAAGGTATATGGGTAATTTCAAATGAGGCGACCTTTATTGCGGGAACCCCTATTTCCGCCAGCGTATCCGCGCTTTCCTCATCAAATGGAGTAGCCAGAAAATCGATGCCATTTTCATCACAGCACGCCTTCAATTCACGCAACCAGCTAAACGGCAGCTCCATGTCCTTATAAAGGTCGTAAACGATCTTGCCGAACTTTGCGAACTGGTCATTTAGTCTTGTTTCCGGCAGATCAATATTTGCTGCAATCTTTTCAGCTTTAAAAAGCTGAAACTTGACGGCATTGGCACCCGCAGCAACAGCACGTCGGATCATTTCAAAAGCCCGAGACTTTATACCATCATGATTAGAACCAATCTCTGCAATGATATAACATGGGTCCACACCCAGTTTATGAGTGCCTATATTGATTATTTGTTGCCTCCTTCATACCTCAAAATTCATTAACGAACGTTTTCTGAACATAACTATATATCCATTTTTTAGCAGGATCATATATACATTGTCTTTAAACCCTCTTCAACAAATGGTGCTACGAGAGTCTTTAGCTGTGGATTTTCATCCAGATATGCAATAATATCTGCTATCGGTATTTTGGGAACTTTATGTTTGAATCGTGCGTAGATGGCTCTGCAAAGAATAAGATCTTCGGGATAGTCAATCGTCAATCTTATATCAGCACGTCTTAAGGATTGAGGTATATCCACATATTTAATCTTATATTTGTCTTTATTCTCACGAATATACAGACTGCAAAATTCCGATCGGTGTCGATTTTCGCCATGCATGTGAGCATATTTCAGGACATTGAGCTTAATAATTTCAAATCCTGATCCGTCTGGAAGATTGTCAAGGCACGAAAAATCATAATCACCTGCGACATGTTCATTCCATGCATCTTCGATGCCCTCAAAATAGGTAAAGGGCGATTCGGTTGTGAGCCGGAATATATCACTCGCCTGGCACCGGTCTCCACATTGAATCAGTCTGCCGAGGACGTCCTTTTCATCTCCAATGATATATGGGATATTATTCCCCTTGGCAAACTCGATATAAGCTAAATTATCTATGCCTTCGGAGATGCCTAATACGACCTCATCTATAACAGGCATCGCCTTGAGCCAGTTAATCATATACTGAAGGACTGAAACACGGTTTTCGATATCCAGATTTTGCAACGGTTTTCCATACAAACGTGTTCCTGCATTTCTGCATGCGAGCGCTGTAATTAATTTTCTCATACGATTAACTCCTTCTGAATAAACGCTTTATAATCCGATTTTTACTTAAGCGTTTCAGCATTTACAATATCATTAATTGCATAATCCTTCTCGGCTCTTTTCCCGATTACTTCCTCCTGATCTGACGGAGCCCTTTCTGCATGGGCGCGCCGCAGGGTAACGTCTTCCTCTTTAATTACCATGCCTGTCTTTAATGGAACCGCTGCTACAACGTGCTTACGAGTACTGGCACGATATTTTGCCTCAACTTCTATAAGCTCATCGGAATATTTTCCTCTCGCGCTATCCAGTTCCCTGACTTTTGCCACGAAATCAACAAAATCTTCGGGACAGAGAGCTGATTCATAATCTTCCATCTTCAGTGTCCGGCTGATGGTAATATGTTTTTCTATAACAGATGCTCCCATTCCCACGGCCATGGCGCAAAGACCGAAGTTGAGTTGATGGATACCGTCAATGTGGTCTGCAAACCCAACAGGTAAGCCAAGTTGGTCTCTGAAATAGTTCATCTTGTTGAGATTGGTGTCCTCAACCAATGTAGGATAGCTCTGAAAACCATGCATCAGGACTATTGGAGGCTTCCTTGTCTTTGCATTGAGAATGGAAAGAGCCCGCTTCGTTTCTTCAAGGGTACCGCCTCCAATGGAAAGGAGTACTGGGAGATCAATATCAGATAGGGCTTTAAGCAACCGGAAATTGCGCATATCTGTGCCGTGAAGTTTGATACCGTCAACCCCGTTTCGTAGCAGCATAGCTAATGTAACCGTTCCAAACACATCTGCGAAAAACTTGATTCCAAACTCATGTGTGTAATCTATAAGCTCCCTCCATTGAACCTCCGGCCATTCAAGCTGTTGAAAAAGCGAATAATACTTATATGACGGAACTGCTAATTCATCAGCAGAAAAAATCTGTATTTTCACTGCATCCGCCTTGGCTTCGGCCGCTGCTTTCACCAGCATTTTAGCTAATGACATGGAACCTTCATGGGTCTGCGAAAGTTCACAGATTATAAACGTTCTTGTTTCTCCAAGCATTCTTTCCTCCCTGATACGTTATTCTATAGTATAGTAACTCATGGTAAACGCTTTCCATAAGAACGTAAATTATTAATAATACTCGCTAATTATTAAACGGTCCCATTAATAATCTCGTTCACCATAAAACAGGATTCAATATCTTCTCGCTGACATCCGAAAAAAGGGTCCTTACCTTATTACGCAGTAGTTCAGGCATTTTTTTCTTCCATATCAGGGCATTTTGTTTAACCTGGTCTTGTGTTTCTGCTCCGAAGATCACATGGGCATGGGGGAATCCCACTTTCAGAAAACCTAAGGCGACCTCTTGTCGTGTTAATCCCAAATCGTGTGAAAGGGTTTTGAATTTTTCAAGCACCGGTACTGCAAAAGCCATCTTAGCCGGAATTTCTTCCGGATCCATGAGAAGTAACCCTTGAAGAAAGACACTTCGAATATATATTTGTTTTTTCTTTTTTTCTGCAAGACGGAATACTCCGGCGTTTTCAAATCTTCTATCCAGTATATTGGTAGGTAACTGCACCATATCAATACCGTCTGTATTCAGCGCTTCGATAGCCTTATCAGGGGAATATACAGAGACCCCGACTCTTTTTACTCTACCTGATGTAACGAAGGCTTGAAGCACCTTCGCCAAACCTTTATCCCAGAGCGAGAACAGTTCCTCCCGGTGCAGCATGATGCCAGAAAGCATTGGAACACCTAACCTCTTGACGGATCGATCCAAAGCATCTGACATCGCAGTCTCATTCAGATGGTCAATATTGGGATCGAACTTACTGATTATCCCGGCCTCATTTGTAATTCCTATCTCCGAAAGGGCTTTCCCCAAGATCTCTTCACTAACCCCGTAACCCTGAGCAGTATCAAACTCTCTAATCCCCTGTCCCCACGCCTCATTAATGATCGCCACGGCAACGGCGGGATCCGGCTGTCCGGTTTTATTCGCTATACCATACGGCAAACCTATCTGGGCAGTTCCTAAAACGAGGTTGTTGGAATTACTAATACCATTCATTTTAGTGATTGCTACGTTAACCTTTTAAAGCCCGCATTGGCCGGCAGTCCTTTGAGGTGCTTTTTGAGGCCGCCGGAACGGGTTTTCTCTATCATTACATTAAAAGTATCACCGACTGCCTTGAGATACTTCTCTACGTGTTCCGTCTTATGTGCATACATGGCATAAAACAGAGTTGAAGCCAGAAAGCCTCTTTCGAGCATAGATTGAACAAAGAAGGCCTTCATTACCATGGCATCATTCCCCTGGAAGGCAAAATGGCTCAACGGCGGAATTCCGCCTACGTTAATATTCAAACCGCTATTTGAAGCGCAGCTAAGCCACCCTTCCTGAACTTGGTTGCCGATATCCATTAAATGGCGCCCCGCATCAACCGCTCGGTGTTTTTTGATAGTGGCAATCGCAGCCGTTGGCCCAATCCTTTCGGTCCAATACGTACTGCTGATAAAGGTGTTCTGGGCTGCTCCCATAATCTCACCCTTGCCTATAACAGCACCGATAGGATAGCCGTTTCCTAATGCCTTTGAAAAAACGGCAATATCTGGGGTAACACCAAGGAGAAGATGAGCTCCACCTGAGTTCATCCTAAAACCGGCAGATATCTCATCAATAATAAAGACAGCTCCTATCTCATCTGCAATAGCCCTTATCCCTTCCAAGAAACCAGGCTGCGGTTGAATACTGCGAATCGGTTCCATAACAATGGCCGCAATATCTTTCTTATTCTGAGCAACTATTGCTTGAAGTTCTTCAATGTGATTGTATCGAAAAGGAATAGCTGTACCTGCTAAGCACTTTGGAACTCCCGTTGGGTTTAATCCCGGCAATAGATGCTCTCCTAATGCATTCTCAGTTCCGAGGTTAGCGGCCAAATACCAATCATGCCAGCCATGGTAGCCGCAAAAGGCAATTTTGTCCCTACCTTTATATGTGCGCGCTATGCGTACCGCTATGGCCATAGATTCTCCGCCTGTACGTGCATAACGTACCATGTTTGCCCAAGGATGTATTTCGCACAACAACTCGGCCAGTTCGATTTCTTCCGGACAATTCAAAGAACAGCTGGTACCGGCATCAATAGCCGCATGAACGGCGGTATCAACATCGGGATCAGCATATCCCAACACATTAGCACCAATTCCTGCAATGCTCATATCTATATAGCAATTGCCATCCAGATCCCAGACTTCAACACCCTTTGCTTTACTGTAGTATCCGGGCCATACTCCGGGAGCAAACATATCAGGACGTTTCGAAAGTAGTTGCGTCATGCCCGGAATCCGGTACTTAGCCCGTTCCTGCATTTTCAAACTCTTTGCAATATTCATAGCCATCCCTTAAATATATCTGTTATTCGCCGTCCGAATGACATATCTAAACACTACCCTTACTTATCCTATTTTGTATAATTTTTGATAGGGCTTTTCTATGATAGAATGAAAAATATATGATACACAGAAACTTATTACTACGATGAGAAAAAAAACGCTTAAAAATGTCGCCGTCGTTTCATAGGGAGGTGCATTAAAAATCATGCTTGTGTTCAAAATCAACATAATTACCAGCGAATGCCATAAATACAATCCGTAGGAAAATTTCCCGGATTTATCCATTAATGCTTTAAGACCCTTAAATATTATATTTTCACTATGAATATCCGCAGGTTCACGAAGAAGCAATACAACTATGAGAACAGCTCCAATCAAACCGACAAGTCCTTCTAAAAAAGAATAAGACCAGAAATCAGAATTCCTTTTATGGTATAAAAAGAATATCCATTCAAAAAGACAAAATAAGACTGCGTATGAGAGCCAGGATTTTAGAATCTTATGTAATTTCTCTTTAAAGGGATAATCATCATTATATAAATCATATGCAAAAAATCCGAAAAGAAACAGCGGCGCGCTTCCCGGGAAATTCCTTATATCACCGGTGTTGATTGATAATTTTTTCCCTAAAAGATGGCATAAAACTGAGAAAACAATCAACGACCAAAAGGTCGGAATGATACCCAATCTTCCCCGCATTTTTATATATCCCATTACTAAAATCGGAGCAAGCAGATAAAAGTGAACTATTACCCCAATAAACCACGTGGGTGTAAAAGTAAATATCCCCTGATAAAAATTTAAATCTAAAAATAACATCGTCCGTATTATGCTTTGCCAGGTAGGCACATCCTGTGGAGATACATATAGGAAATATATCCACGTCAATATAACAGACAGGCAAAATAACGGCAGTATTCTTATCGCTCTGTTGAAGTAAAATCGTAAACTGTCTTTAAGTTCAAACTTGTATTTTTGGATGCGGTATCCATAGTATATGCTATACCCGGAAATTACAAAAAAGAGCCAGACTATTACCCTTCCCGGTATCCAAAATATAAAAGCTATATCACTGCCAAATACCTTCAGCGGCATCCCTCCGAGATGGTGCCAAATAAGAGCCAATGCCAAAAATCCACGAAGCATTAAAATAGGGTCTTTACCTTGCATAAACAAATATCGCCACAAACTTCTACCGTCAAATAATACATCAAACAGCTTCTGTGAATCAGCAAATGCTTTTAATGGAACTAATTACCCATTCAACATCCTTGTCGGTCATGGCCGGGAAAAGTGGTATGGAGAGACACCCGCGATAATAGCTTTCCGCATTGGGGCAGTCACCCGGCTTTGATTCGAATCGTTTTCGATAATAGGGTTGTAAATATACCGGAATATAGTGCACCTGAGTCTGGATGTCTCGCTCTTTGAGTTTCGACATAAATTGAGCTCGATCAATATTCATTTTTTCAAAATCAAAAAGAAGGACATAGAGATGAAAATTACTTTTACAGTTATTATCTTCAAAAGGAATAGTAATAAATTCCGAATCCTTGAAAGCAGCATTGTATGTATCAACAATCTCTCTCCTGCGCGCACGGAAAAGATCAAGTTTCTTTAATTGAGAGAGCCCCAGGGCACACTGAATGTCAGTGATCCGGTAATTGTAACCCAAGTCGATTTGTTCATAATACCAGGGGTTCGCTAAGGTCTGGGTACCGGTTGTAGACGGTCGGAAGGCGAAATCGATATTAACAAATTCTTTAGGGTTGCTTGTAATACCATGAGAGCGAAATTTTTTAAGCTTCTTATACAACGTTTCGTCATTCGTAAGTGCCACGCCCCCTTCCCCAGTCGTAATATGTTTTACAGGATGAAAGCTCATGACTGTCATGTCCGAATATGTGCATGACCCGACTCTTTTGTTCTTATAGAGAGAACCCAGAGCGTGACATGCATCTTCTATGATATAAATCTTATGTCCATATTTCTGCTCCGATGCCTTTACGATCGCATATATGGACTCCATATCGCAGCTTTGGCCCGCGAAGTGGACAGGGATTAAAACCTTTGTTCTGGAGGTTATCTTCCCCTTTATTTCGTCAGGATCTATGTTATAGGTGTTCTTATATACATCAGCGAATACAGGTCTGCCCCCACAATACAGTACGCAGTTCGCACTCGCAACAAAAGTAATAGGCGAGGTGATAACCTCATCCCCAAGCTCTATTCCTGCCGCGAGGCAGGCAATATGAAGCGCTGCCGTTCCGGAATTGACAGCGACAGCATATTTTGCGCCCGTATAATCTGCCAATGCCTTTTCAAATTCCTCAACCACAGGTCCCTGTGTAATCCTTTCTGAAAGAAGCACATCCGTAACAGCCTGCACGTCGTTATCATCTATCCATTGCTTCCCGTAAGGGAGAAATACGGATGCCGGTCGATCCACTTCGCTGTACTTTTTCAACATCTCGGGAAGGCCGCATCTATGATCACGGTAAAACATCTCTATAGAATGGTCAATAGTGGGCAACCGATAATTAAAGGTTCTTTGCAGTTTGTCGGAATTGAGCGATAAATTCTTACCGCGTTTTGCCGTAAACATAAAGTCTTCAATGAGAATCGGATTTATCAACTCTTTATGAAGCCCAAAAACATCGGCGATCTTCATCGCAAATTCATACTTCGAGCATGAATTCACACTTCCGCAATTATAAAGGCCTCTAATATCATACTGGGTAGCAATATCAATAACCCTCGCAAGCTCCATGGTGTAGATAGACGAGAAGCGGGCATCTGTAAAACAATTGATCTTTCGCCCCGATTGAAGCTCCCCAAGCATCCATTCACCAAGACTTCTTTTATCCTGCATATTCCATCCGAATATGTTAGTCCTGAGAACAAACGATTTTTCTCGCTTAAAAACCTCGACTTCCCCCTCATATTTTGTGCGTCCATAATGGTTCAATGGATTAATATCGTCATCCTCTGAGAAGTCGCCTTTCACACCGTCATATACGGAATCCGTCGAGATATAGACAAGTTGAGCGTCCTTCTCACAAAGACTATCTACAAGATTCCGGGTTGACACAACATTCATTTTATCAGCGAGATCCATCTCGATTTCACATCGATCAACGCTCGTGAGCGATGCGCAATGAATCACTATGGATGGGTTGAAATCAGCAATAATCTCTTTGATAGGACCATTTATTGAAAGATCACATTTTGTTGTATTCATCCCCGGCATAATTACTGGGTGTGACAAATACAGCCCGAGAATTTTATATTTGT
>Ga0210051_1000347_pt1 | contig 41316 bp, 40 predicted proteins | sample CryGey092014_all_FD_185464 | JGI IMG/M metagenome (GOLD analysis project Ga0210051, IMG submission 185464) | Groundwater microbial communities from aquifer - Crystal Geyser CG23_combo_of_CG06-09_8/20/14_all (SPAdes) (version 2) | ecosystem: Environmental > Aquatic > Deep subsurface > Groundwater...
AAGCCAAGTTGCACCGGGTGCATGTCACGCACGCCGAGTTGCACTATGAAGGCTCGTGCGCGATAGATGACGATTTGCTGGAGGCCGCTGACATCCGCGAGTATCAGCAGATTGATATTTATAACGTCAATAACGGTGAACGCTTCACGACCTATGCGATACGCGGGCAGCGCGGTTCGGGGATTATTTCCGTGAATGGCGCGGCGGCGCGCAAGGCGGCTCCCGGCGATATTTTGATTATCGCCAGTTACGCGATGTTCGACGCCGCCGAATTGCAGTCGTTTCACCCGCAACTGGTGTATGTGGATGAACACAACCGCATCGTCGAAAAACGCGATGAAATTGCGGTGCAGGTGCTTTAATGCGGGTATTCGGGCAATATTTTGGAATGTTGCGTTGACCGCAAGGCCGTTCGCGGGTACGATTGCGAAACTTTAAAAGCTCACTGGATTGATAACGATGCGTCGCAAACTGGTAGTTGGAAATTGGAAAATGTATGGTCGTCTGGCTCGTAACCAGGCATTGCTTCAAGGCGTATTGGCAGGTGTCAGTGAGCTGCGTAATGCTGATTACGCCGTCTGTGTTCCTTATCCCTATTTGTCGCAAACACAATCCCTGTTGCAAGGTAGTAATGTGGCGTGGGGTGCGCAAAATCTGAGTCCTCAGGAAGAGGGGGCTTTTACCGGTGCAGTCGCTCCGGGTATGCTGACAGATTTTGGTTGTAGCTACGTCATCATCGGTCATTCGGAGCGTCGCGGTTTGTTTCACGAAAGCAATGAGATTGCAGGGGCGAAGTTTGAAGCGGCACAAAAAGCGGGCATGAAGCCCATTTTTTGTGTAGGCGAAACGCTGGCTGAGCGTGAGTCCGGTGTGATGGAGCAGGTGGTCGGTACACAGTTGGACGCGGTATTGGCGCGCTTCGGCGCGTCGGCGCTGTCGAAGGCGGTGATTGCTTACGAGCCGGTATGGGCGATAGGCACAGGCAAGACGGCTAGTCCTGAACAGGCGCAAGCGGTTCATGCCTTTATTCGTCAACGCGTGGCCGGGCACGATGCGGCGGTGGCGCAGAAATTGCAGATTCTTTATGGCGGTAGCGTCAAGCCGAATAATGCGGCAGAATTGTTTGGGATGCCGGATATTGACGGTGGACTGATTGGTGGCGCTTCTTTGGTGGCGGATGATTTCGTGGCGATTTGTCGCGCAGCACAATAATAATTAAGTGGTTTGGAGTTTTGAGTGGAAACATTTGTTTGGGTATTGCATCTGCTGGTATCGGTTGTGTTATGTGGCTTGGTATTGGTGCAACATGGTAAAGGTGCCGATATGGGGGCTGCATTCGGTACGGGGTCGGCAGGTAGTCTGTTCGGTTCCAGTGGTTCGGCCAATTTTCTAAGTCGTAGTACGGCAGTAGCGGCTACGCTTTTTTTTATTACCAGTTTATCGTTGACTTACCTGTATTCTCATCAAGAGCGGCAGCAAGGCGTGATGGATAAAGTGAATGCCAGTGCAATAAATGCCAGTGCAATAAAAGCGACCGCGCCTGCTCCGGTGGATGCCTCGAAGTCCAGGGAGATTCCGAAGTAACCGGTGTTGATTTAAAATAATTGCGGTTGTGGTGGAATTGGTAGACACGCAAGCTTGAGGTGCTTGTGCCCGATAAGGGCGTGGGAGTTCGAGTCTCCCCATCCGCACCAGTTTAAGAAGTAGATAAAAACAATAAAAGCAGTACATAAAAATAATAAAGCAATAAAACAAATTGATGCCTGTGTATCAATCGCCATAAAAACAATTGCATAGCAATTCTGATTCGACTTCACAGGTCAGTCACGAATTGCCTACAGAGGGGGGAAGCTCAATGTTGGAAAACTATTTTCCGGTACTGTTGTTCATCTGTGTTGGTTTGGCTGTTGGGGTGCTGCCAATGCTGTTGGGCAGACTGGCTGCCCCGCATCGTCCTGATAGTAAAAAATTATCTCCCTATGAGTGTGGCTTTGAGGCATTTGAAGATGCGCGCATGAAATTCGATGTGCGCTATTACCTTGTTGCCATTCTGTTTATTCTGTTTGATCTCGAAATTGCATTTCTTTTCCCATGGGCTATCGTACTCAAGGAAATTGGTATGTTCGGTTACGTTTCCATGATGATATTTTTGGCTATCCTCGTGGTTGGTTTTGTCTATGAATGGATGAAAGGGGCCTTGGAATGGGAATAGAAGGCATTCTGGAAAAGAGCTTCGTTACGACGACGCTCGACACCGTTATCAATTACACGCGTACTGGTTCGCTGTGGCCTATGACCTTTGGTCTGGCTTGCTGCGCGGTGGAAATGATGCAGGCAGGTGCTTCGCGCTACGATCTGGATCGTTTCGGTATTGTGTTTCGCCCCAGTCCGAGGCAAAGCGACGTGATGATCGTGGCGGGTACGTTATGTAACAAGATGGCGCCTGCCTTGCGTAAGGTTTATGACCAGATGTCCGAGCCACGCTGGGTGATTTCCATGGGGTCGTGTGCGAATGGCGGTGGCTATTACCACTACTCTTACTCGGTGGTGCGAGGTTGTGATCGTATCGTGCCGGTAGATATTTATGTGCCAGGCTGCCCGCCGACGGCTGAGGCTTTATTGTTTGGTCTAATCCAGTTACAGAATAAGATCAAACGAACTAATACGATAGCGCGCTAGGGTGAGTTATGACGAGCGATAAAAAATCATTGAGTGAGGTGTTGACTGAGTTGTTCGCCGAGCAATTGGTCAGCGTCAAGCAAATCCTGGGTGAAGTGACCATCGTGGTCAGAGCGGCTGAGATGTTAGAGGTGATGCGGCGTTTGCATGATACAGAAGGGCTGCGCTTTACGCAGTTGACTGACTTGTGCGGCGTGGACTATTCCGAATATGGTGATGGCGCGTGGCAAGGCAAACGTTTTGCGGTGGTCTATCAGTTGTTGTCGGTGGTCGAGAATCAGCGCCTGCGTGTGCGGGTCTTTGCGGAAGAAGATGATTTTCCAGTGCTGACTTCGGTGGTGGACGTTTGGGCTGGGGCGAACTGGTATGAGCGCGAGGCGTTCGACTTGTACGGCTTGGTGTTTTCTGGTCACCCTGACTTGCGCCGCATTTTGACTGACTACGGTTTTGTGGGAAGCCCGTTCCGTAAGGACTTTCCGCTTTCCGGTCATGTCGAGATGCGCTATGACCCCGAACAGCAGCGTGTGGTGTATCAACCCGTTACGGTTGAGCCAAGAGAAGTCACGCCACGCATCGTTCGTGAAGAAAACTACGGTTGTAATTAAGGACGCACTCATGCCTGAAATTAAAAATTACACGATGAACTTTGGTCCGCAGCACCCTGCCGCACACGGTGTATTGCGATTGGTTCTGGAACTCGATGGCGAAGTGATACAGCGCGCCGACCCGCACATAGGTCTGCTGCATCGTGCGACAGAGAAGCTCGCCGAACACAAGACATTCTTGCAATCCGTGCCTTATATGGATCGTCTGGATTATGTGTCCATGATGTGCAACGAACATGCTTATGTGCAGGCCATCGAAAAGCTGACCGGGATTGAGGTGCCGCTACGCGCTCAGTACATCCGAGTCATGTTTGACGAGATTACACGAATTTTGAATCATCTGATGTGGCTGGGTGCGCACGGTCTGGACATCGGTGCGATGACGGTCTTTCTTTACTGTTTCCGCGAACGTGAAGACCTGATGGACGCATATGAGGCAGTTTCCGGTGCGCGTATGCATGCCGCTTATTACCGTCCGGGTGGTGTTTATCGTGACTTGCCGGACAGTATGCCGCAATACGAGGCATCAAAAATTCACAATGCCGCAGCCGTAAAGAGACTGAACGAAAACCGTCAAGGTTCTTTGCTCGACTTTCTGGAAGATTTCACCCGTCGTTTTCCTACTTATGTAGACGAATATGAAACGCTGTTGACCGATAACCGTATCTGGAAACAGCGTACTGTCGGTATCGGTATTGTTGCGCCGGAGCGCGCTCTGTCGCTGGGGTTGACAGGGCCGATGTTGCGTGGCTCAGGTGTTGAGTGGGATTTACGCAAGAAGCAGCCTTATGCTGCTTACGACAAGCTTGATTTCGATATTCCGGTTGGTGTCAATGGTGATTCATATGACCGGTATCTGGTGCGTGTCGAAGAAATGCGGCAAAGTAATCGCATCATCAAACAGTGTATAGACTGGTTGCGCAGGAATCCTGGGGCAGTGATGGCAGAGAGCTATAAATATGCGCCGCCCAAGCGTGAATCCATGAAGCAAAACATGGAAGAATTGATCCATCACTTCAAACTGTTTACCGAAGGGATGCATGTGCCTGAAGGTGAAGCATATGCGGCGGTTGAACATCCTAAAGGTGAGTTCGGTATTTATCTCGTCTCGGATGGTGCCAACAAGCCTTATCGTTTGAAGATTCGTGCTCCCGGTTTTGCGCATTTGGCAGCTTTGGATGAGATGGCTCGCGGCCATATGATCGCCGACGTGGTGACCATTATTGGTACTCAAGACATCGTTTTTGGAGAGATAGACCGCTAATGTTATCCGAACAAATACAACAACTCGTCAACCGTGAATTAAAGAAGTACCCGGCTGACCAGAAACAGTCTGCCGTGATGTCGGCTTTGCGCTTCGTGCAAGACGAAAAAGGTTGGATATCAACAGACGATATGGCCGACGTGGCCGATTTTCTGGGGATGGCAAAAATGGCGGTGTACGAGGTGGCGACTTTCTACCATATGTATAACCTCAAGCCAATGGGCAAAACGACATTGACCATCTGCACCAATCTTTCCTGTACTCTGTGCGGCGCGGAAGACACGGTAGCCTACCTGAAGACCAAGCTTGGTATCGGTTTGGGCGAAGTGACCGCTGACGGCAAATATGGCCTGCGCGAAGGCGAGTGCATGGGGACATGCAAGGACGCACCCATACTGGCGATTAACAATAAGAAGTTATGTGGTCGTTTAACCAATGAAAAGATTGACCAAATTTTGGCAGAATTGGATAAATCATGAGAGGTCCAGTTACTCAAACCACGATGGATTTCGATCAGCCGTGGACCTTGGAGAATTACCTTAAAGCGGGTGGCTATCAGGCTTTGCGTAAGGTTATATCCGAGCAAATGTCGCCTGATGTGATTATTTCAGAAGTGAAGTTGTCGGCCTTGCGTGGTCGTGGCGGCGCGGGTTTTCCAACCGGTTTGAAGTGGAGCTTCATGCCGCGCAATTTTGCCGGTGACAAATACATTGTTTGCAACTCTGACGAAGGCGAACCCGGCACTTGCAAGGACTGGGATATTCTCTTGTATAACCCGCACCTGCTGATAGAAGGTATGGCAATTGCGGCCTACACTATGAATGTGAAGACGGGTTACAACTACATTCACGGCGAGATATTTGAAGCCTACGAACATATGGAGCGAGCTTGCGAAGAAGCGCGAGCCGCAGGTTTTCTGGGCGATAAGATTCTCGGTTCGGATTTTTCGTTTGATTTACACAATCATCTGGGTTACGGCGCTTACATCTGCGGTGAAGAAACGGCCTTGCTCGAATCTATCGAAGGTAAAAAGGGGCAGCCACGCTTCAAGCCACCTTTCCCCGCCAGTTTTGGTTTGTATGGTAAACCAACAACTATCAACAACACCGAGACATTCGCTAGTATCCCGTACATCATCAACAATGGCGGTCAGGCATTTCTGGAGTTGGGTAAGCCTAACAACGGGGGTACAAAACTATTTTCCGTTTCGGGACACGTCAACAACCCCGGTAATTTTGAAGTGCCGATGGGAACGCCTTTCGCCAAGTTGCTCGAAATGGCAGGTGGAGTACGCAATGGTCACAAGCTCAAGGCAGTTATTCCTGGCGGGTCGTCTATGCCGGTATTGCCGGGCGAAGTCATGATGGATTTGACCATGGACTATGATTCCATTCAAAAAGCGGGGTCTGGGCTAGGTAGTGGTGCGGTTATTGTGATGGATGAAACAGTCTGCATGGTTCGCGCACTGGAAAGACTCTCCTACTTTTATCATGAAGAATCTTGTGGTCAGTGCACCCCTTGCCGGGAAGGAACGGGCTGGCTGTATCGCATTGTGCATCGTATCGAGCATGGTGAAGGTCGCCCCGAAGACCTGGATTTGTTGTTGAGCATTGGAGGCAACATCGCCGGTCGGACAATTTGTGCATTGGGTGAGGCGGCTGTGTGGCCAGTGCAAGGTATGCTCAAGAATTTCAGGGCAGAATTTGAATATCACATCGAACACAAGCGCTGCTTGGTGTAAAGCTGACGGGTAAGGTGAGCAATGATCAAGATTGAAATTGATGGCAAATTAGTCGAGACCGAACGCGGTTCTACGGTGATGGATGCTGCGCATAAGGCGGGTGTGTATATCCCGCATTTTTGTTACCACAAGAAATTATCCATCGCGGCTAATTGTCGGATGTGCCTGGTTGAAGTGGAAAAAGTTCCCAAGCCGCTACCGGCTTGCGCTACGCCTGCTTCCGATGGCATGAAGGTGCATACCCATTCTGAACTGGCAGCGAAAGCACAAAAAGGCGTGATGGAGTTTTTGCTCATCAATCATCCCCTGGATTGCCCAATCTGTGACCAAGGTGGCGAATGCCAGTTACAGGATATTGCGGTCGGTTATGGTGGTGGCGTTTCTCGCTATACCGAGGAAAAACGTGTCGTGATGTCCAAGAGTGTTGGGGAGCTGATTTCTACCAATGAGATGACCCGCTGCATTCAATGTACGCGTTGCGTCCGCTTTGGTCAGGAAATTGCCGGAGTGATGGAATTGGGAATGGCAAATCGTTCCGAACATTCCGAGATTATGAGTTTCGTCAACAGCACGGTGGATTCCGAGTTGTCCGGCAATATGATTGATTTGTGTCCGGTTGGCGCGCTGACCAGCAAACCTTTTCGCTACACCGCTCGCAGTTGGGAGTTGTCACGCCGCAAGTCTGTGAGTCCTCACGATGGATTGGGTGCTCCGCTGGCGATACATATTAAAAATAATAAAGTTGCGCGCGTTGTTCCAGTCGAAAATGAAGACATCAACGAATGCTGGATTTCCGACAAGGATAGGTTCAGCTATGAAGGTCTGAATTCTGCGCAACGCCTGACCAAGCCTATGCTCAAGCAGGATGGTAAGTGGTTAGAAGTGGAATGGGCGACAGCACTTGAATATGTAGCCAATGGCTTGCATCAGATTTCCGGTAGTGCGGGGGCTGAACAGATTGCCGCACTGGCAACGCCGCATAGCACACTTGAAGAGCTGTACTTGCTGCAAAAATTGCTGCGTGGCATGGGTAGCGGAAACATTGATACGCGTACACGTTTGTCCGACTTCAGCGCCGATGGCAAGCAGGCCGGTGCACCGTGGTTAGGTATGCCGATCGCTGAAATCAATCAATGTGATCGGTTCCTGATCGTGGGTAGTTTCCTGCGCAAGGATCATCCTTTGTTGGCGCAGCGCATACGTCAGGCTGTCAAAAATGGCGGCGAGGCGAATCTGGTGCATTCCAGCGATGATGATTTGCTGATGCCAGTCGCAAACAAGGCGATTGTTGTACCGAGCGAGATCCTTAATGTGTTGGCGCAGGTACTGAAAGCTCTGGCTGAAGAAAAGCAGGCTACTTTGTCTGCCGATGTTCAGCAAGCTATCGGCAAGGTAAATGTTGCTGATTCGGCTCGTGCGATTGCGCATAGTTTGGCTGACGGAAAGCATGCTGCCGTTTTGCTGGGTAACTTTGCGCAACAACATCCGCAAGCATCGCAGATTTCCGTGATTTGCGAACAAATTGCATTCCTGTCAAATGCCAAGTTCGGCTATTTGGGTGAGGCAGCTAACAGCGTTGGTGCTTATCTCGCTGATGCAGTGCCTTTCGCTGGCGATGGTCACGGTATGAATGCAGCAGAAATGCTGGCTAAACCACGCAAGGCTTATTTGCTGCTGAACGTTGAGCCTGAATTGGATATGCATGATGCGCAGCAAGCAATGAGCGCGATGCGTTCGGCTGACATGGTGGTGGCGCTTTCTGCTTATAAACATCACGCCACGGAATACGCAGATGTGTTGTTGCCTATTGCCCCATTCACCGAAACTTCTGGTACGTTCATCAATACTGAAGGTCGTGCGCAAAGCTTCAAGGGTGCGGTAAAACCATTGGGCGAAGCGCGACCGGCGTGGAAAGTGCTGCGCGTGTTGGGTAATCTGATGGATGTGTCTGGCTTTGATTACGATTCAAGTGAAGCGGTTCGTGACGAGGCGCTGGATACGGCTCAGATGGCAAGCAAGTTGAACAATCATATTTCAGGTGTCCCTTTACAGCTCAATTCGGCAGCGACAGTTGCAGATTTGCAGCGTGTCAGCGATGTGCCTATTTATTATGCTGACGCAGTGGTCAGACGTGCTGATTCTTTACAGAAAACGCATGATGCCGCATCGCCTTGCATCATCTTGCACGGCAATGAGTTGCAGAAACTGGGTGTGCAGTGCGGTGATTTGGTAACTGTCAAACAGGGAGATGCCAGTGTGAGCCTGGCGGTAGCAATGGACGACCGATTGCCTCAAGGGGTAGCACGCGTCGCAGCAGGACATCAAGCTACCTCAACTCTGGGTGCGATGTTTGGAACGATAACCGTGGAGCGTGCATGATGGAATGGCTTGAACCCATAAAAACCCTGTTAGGTTCTGCTTGGTTGCCTGTTTGGACTGTTCTCAAGATTGTTTTGATAGTCGGTCCACTAATGGGCGCTGTTGCTTATTTGACGCTGGCTGAACGTAAAGTTATCGGCTGGATGCAAATTCGTATTGGTCCAAACCGGGTCGGCTATTTCGGTCTGTTACAGCCGCTGGCCGATGGCCTTAAGCTGTTTATGAAAGAAATCATCATTCCCAGCGGGTCGAATAAGTTTTTGTTTGTAATCGCGCCGATCATGGTGTTGATGCCCGCATTGGCTGCTTGGGCGGTCATACCGTTTAATGCGGAACTGGTACTCGCCAACGTCAATGCCGGTCTGCTCTATGTGCTGGCGATGACTTCGCTGGGGGTCTATGGGGTGATCATTGCCGGATGGGCATCGAACTCCAAGTATGCTTTTTTAGGTTGTCTTCGTTCCGCAGCGCAGATTGTGTCATATGAAATAGCCATGGGCTTCGCGCTGGTGACTGTGCTGATGGCGGCACAAAGCCTGAATCTTGGTGAAATTGTCAAAGGGCAGCAAGGTGGCTATGGCGCGCTTAACTGGTACATCGTCCCGCTGTTCCCAATGTTTCTGGTATATCTGATTTCTGGTGTAGCTGAAACTAACCGCGCGCCGTTTGACGTTGCCGAAGGCGAGTCCGAAATTGTCGCGGGTTTCCACGTCGAGTATTCAGGTATGGCGTTTGCGCTGTTTTTCCTGGGTGAATACGCGAATATGATTCTGATGGCGTTCCTGACATCCATTATGTTCATGGGAGGTTGGCTATCACCGGTGCCTTTCTTGCCTGACAGCATGATCTGGCTGTTAGGTAAAGCGTGCTTTGTGTTGTTTCTGTTTTTGTGGTTTCGAGCAACTTTCCCGCGCTACCGGTATGACCAATTGATGCGTCTGGGCTGGAAAGTATTTATTCCAATTTCGATCATCTGGGTCGTGGTAGTTGGCGCATGGATGCAGACTTCCTGTTGGCTGTGGTAGGACGCTTTAATCGCGTTCGCACGAGGATATAAAATGGAAAAAATCAGAGATTTCTTTAAAACCTTCCTGCTCTTTGAATTGCTAAAAGGGATGGCATTAACAGGTCGGTATATGTTTGCGCGCAAAATTACGGTGCAGTTCCCAGAAGAAAAAACGCCACAGGGTTTTCGCTTTCGTGGTTTGCACGCGCAGCGTCGCTATGCAAACGGTGAAGAACGTTGCATCGGTTGCAAGTTGTGCGAAGCGGTCTGTCCGGCATTGGCTATCAAGATTGAGGTGGCCGAGCGTGAGGATGGTACACGGCGCACTACGCAATATGACATAGACTTGACCAAGTGTATTTTTTGCGGATTTTGCGAAGAATCCTGTCCGGTTGACGCGATTGTAGAGACGAGGATTTTTGAATATCACGGTGAAAGTCGTGGTGATTTGTACTACACCAAGCCGATGCTGCTGGCGATTGGCGATAAAAATGAGACGCAGATTGCCAAGGACAGGGCAGCGGATGCGAAATACAGATAGTAGGGAGTGGAGAGTAGTGAGTCTGGTTTTTCGCTGCCCACATACCACTAACAGCTTTTAAGGGGTGAATTCATGAGTTTCGTAGATGTAGCATTTTATCTATTCGCGTCAATAACCGTCATGGCTGGAGTGGGTGTAGTTATCGCACGCAACCCTGTTCATGCGGCGCTTTATTTGGTGCTGGCTTTCTGTAGTGCAGCCGGTATCTGGATGCTGCTCGAAGCCGAGTTTCTTGCCATTGCGCTGGTGCTGGTTTACGTCGGCGCGGTGATGGTTTTGTTCTTGTTCGTGGTGATGATGCTGGACATCAATCTGTTGCAGTTGCGTGAAGGCTTCTGGCGCTGGTTCCCGTTTGGCGCATTGTTGGCAGGTTTGATGGTTTTTGAAATGATCTGGGTGTTGGGTTCAACTCAGACTGCCGATGTTGCAACTGCCGTTGTTCACGGCGCTGATTACAGTAATACCAAAGAGTTGGGACGCTTGCTTTATACCGACTATGTTTATCCGTTCGAGATCGCGGCAGTAATACTGCTGGTCGCAATGGTTGCTGCAATTGCACTGACTTTGCGCCGCCGTTCGGGGGTCAAGTCGCAAAATGTGGCTGAGCAGGTTAAAGCCAAGAAGGCAGATCGTTTGCGTATTGTAAAAATGCCGTCTGAAAATAAAGTTTCAAGTAAATAAAGTCTGGCGAGTGACAAGTCGTAGTGGGGTGTTCCACTAACCACTTGCCACTATCCGAGTTAACCAAGGGAGCGAAAATTATAATATGTTGACCCTTTCACACTATCTGGTGTTTAGCGCGGTGCTGTTTGCCATCAGCGTGGTAGGCATTTTCCTGAATCGCAAGAATGTGATTATTCTGCTGATGTCTATCGAGTTGATGCTGCTGGCGGTAAATACCAACTTTGTTGCTTTTTCACACTATTTGAACGATGTATCCGGGCAAGTCTTCGTTTTCTTTATCTTGACGGTGGCGGCTGCCGAGGCAGCTATCGGTCTGGCGATTCTGGTGGTGCTATTCCGCAATCTGCGCACTATTAACGTTGATGATCTCGGCAGTTTGAAAGGCTGATGTAATGGACATGCAAACCTATTATTTGTTGGTGCCTCTGGCTCCTTTGTTCGGCGCAATCGCTGCGGGTCTGTTCGGTAAGCTGCTGGGACGAACCATGACGCACCGCTTGACCATTGCTTTGGTGGGCGTTGCGCTGTTCTCATCCATTCAGATTTATCTGGATGTGATGGCAGGGCACACTTTCAATGGCCCCGTTTACACTTGGCTGACTTCTGGTGACACCAGTTTTCATGTGGGCTTCCTGATTGACAGGCTGACTGTAACTATGATGTTGGTGGTCACCTCAGTTTCGTTGATGGTGCATATCTACACCATCGGTTACATGTCAGAGGATGCAGGTTACCAACGTTTCTTCAGCTATATCTCGCTGTTTACTTTCTCCATGCTGATGCTGGTGATGTCCAACAACTTCATGCAACTGTTCTTCGGTTGGGAGGCAGTGGGGCTGGTTTCATACTTGCTAATCGGCTTCTGGTATACCCGGCCAACGGCTATTTATGCGAACTTGAAGGCTTTTCTGGTCAACCGTGTCGGCGACTTTGGTTTTTTGCTCGGCATCGGTTTGATACTGATGGTTTTTGGCACGCTTGATTACGCAGCAGTTTTTGCCAATGTTGCGAGTCATGTGGATGATATGGCACCGATTGCCGGTATATCGGTCAACTTGATTACGGCAATCTGTATTCTGTTATTTATCGGAGCAATGGGTAAGTCGGCACAGTTTCCCTTGCATGTCTGGTTGCCAGACTCGATGGAAGGTCCGACCCCTATCTCTGCTTTAATCCATGCAGCAACAATGGTTACCGCCGGTATTTTTATGGTTGCGCGCATGTCACCCATGTTCGAGTTGTCCGATACCGCCTTATCCTTCATTATGATTATCGGTGCGATTAACGCCTTGTTCATGGGATTCCTCGGCATTATCCAGAACGACATCAAGCGCGTGATTGCTTACTCCACCTTGTCTCAACTCGGTTACATGTTTGTGGCACTCGGCGCATCAGCCTATTCGGTGGGTATCTTTCACTTGATGACGCACGCGTTTTTCAAGGCATTGTTATTCCTCGCCGCAGGTAGTGTGATTATGGGTATGCATCATGACCAGGATATCCGCAATATGGGGGGCTTACGAAAATACATGCCCTATACCTGGATTACCTTCCTGATTGGTTCGCTGGCGTTGATCGGGACACCCTTTTTCTCGGGCTTCTATTCCAAGGACAGCATCATCGAGGCAGTTGAATACTCACATTTGGCAGGTTCTGGGTTCGCTTACTTTGCGGTCGCGGCGGGGGTATTTGTTACCGCGTTCTACTCTTTCCGGCTGTATTTTTTAGTATTCCACGGCGAAGAGCGTTTCGGTAAGCCGCATCACGCAGAACACGCGGGGGATCATGCTGACGAAGAAGTTGCCCAGGATCATCATCACGGCTTGGCTCCAGGGCATAAGCCACATGAAACCCCTTGGGTAGTCTGGCTGCCGTTAGTTTTGCTGGCAATCCCTTCCGCAGTAATCGGCTACATTGTCGTTGAACCCATGCTGTACGGCAACTACTTCAAGGATGCGATTTTTATCTCACCAGAACATGCTGAAGGCTTCCTGGAGATGAAAGAAGAATTCCATGGTGCGTTCGATATGGCATTCCATTCTTTGCTTAGTTTGCCGTTCTTGTTGGCAATGGCTGGCGTGGCAACATCCTGGTTCTTCTATATGAAGCGTCCCGATATTCCTGCCGCGATTCAAAAACGCTTCCAGTGGATTTATACCTTGCTGGATAACAAGTATTACTTTGACCGTTTTAATGACTGGTTCTTTGCTGGGGGTACCCGTGGCCTGAGCGCATACCTGGGCAAGTTCGGTGATAAGTACTTGATTGATGGACTGATTGTGAATGGCAGTGCCAATCTGGTAGGTAAAATTTCTAGCGTGGTACGCAAATTCCAGTCCGGTTATATTTACCACTACGCGTTCACGATGATCGTTGGTGTGTTTGTCTTGTTGACTATTCGTAACTGGTTTGCATAAGAGCTAACCCCTGCCACGCTTTCCCTTTAAGGGGCGGCGTGGCTCACCGGATAAGGGTGATTGAGGGAGTTGATATTAAAGTGAAGGAAATACAGCATGATCTTTGGACTACCTGTAATTAGCGTTACGATCTGGTTGCCGATTCTTTTCGGTATTCTGGTTCTGGCAACTGGCGACGACAAAAACGCTCCGCTGGCTCGTATCTTATCTCTGGTTGGCAGTGTGCTGGGTTTTCTGGTCACTTTGCCTCTGTACACTGGATTTGATAAAACGACGAGCAACATGCAGTTTGTTGAACAGCACGACTGGATTACACGTTTCAACATCCATTACTATCTCGGTGTAGATGGTATTTCCATGTTGTTTATTCTGCTGAATAGCTTCTTTACGGTTATCGTGGTGTTGGCTGGCTGGAAAGTCATTGAGAAACGTGTTGCGCAATACATGGCCTCATTCCTGATTATGTCGGGGATTATCAACGGAGTGTTTGGAGCGCTCGATTCGATGCTGTTCTATGTGTTCTGGGAAGCCATGCTGATCCCGATGTTCATCATCATCGGTGTTTGGGGTGGCCCGAATCGCATCTACGCGACGATGAAGTTCTTTCTGTATACCTTGCTAGGTTCATTGTTGATGCTGGTGTCGTTGATTTACCTGTACAACTTGACCGGTAGTTTCTCGATTCTGGATTTCCATCAAGCCGCGATTCCAATGAGCGCGCAGATTCTGATCTTTATCGCGTTCTTCTTCGCCTTCGCAGTGAAAGTTCCGATGTTTCCGGTACATACCTGGTTGCCGGATGCGCACGTTGAAGCGCCAACGGGTGGTTCTGTGATCCTGGCGGCGATTATGCTCAAGGTTGGCGCTTACGGTTTCCTGCGTTTTGTTTTGCCTATCACGCCGGATGCGAGTCATAAGCTGGCTGGGTTGATGATCGCACTGTCACTCATCGCAGTGGTCTATATCGGGTTGGTTGCTTTGATGCAAAGCGACATGAAAAAACTGGTGGCCTACTCCTCTATTTCGCATATGGGTTTTGTCACACTGGGGATTTTTATTTTCAATGCTTACGGCTTGGAAGGTGCTTTGTTACAAATGCTGTCACACGGCTTTGTTGCGGGTGCGCTGTTCCTGGGTATCGGCGTGCTCTATGACCGGATGCACTCCAGGCAGATTGCGGATTACGGCGGTGTAGTCAAAAAGATGCCTATATTCGCTGCCTTCTTTATGTTGTTCGCGATGGCCAACAGCGGTTTGCCGGGAACCAGCGCATTTGTTGGCGAATTCATGGTGTTGATGGGAACGATCAAAGTCAACTTCTGGTACGCATTTGCGGCAGGCACGACATTGATTTTCGGAGCGGCCTATACCTTGTGGTTATACAAACGTGTCATGTTCGGCGAGGTTACCAACAAGCATGTTGAGGAACTTACCGACGTGAATGCACGCGAAATTCTGATCATGACGATTTTGGCTGTCATTGTGCTGGGAATGGGGCTTTACCCATTGCCGTTAAGCGATGTGTTACATGCCTCCGTGAATGATTTGCTGGTGCATGTTGCCCATTCCAAGTTGCCGTTATAAATATAATCAGTGGTCGCCAGTTCAACTGACTGTGACCGCTGACCATCGTCTAAATACTTAAAGACTGCTTTTGAGGTGAATATGAATTTGTTAGCTAATTTGATACCCGCCAGTTCGGAAATTTTCTTGCTGGTGATGGTCTGCTTTATCTTGATCGCGGATCTCATGCTGACGAAAAGCAGCAAACTGTTCACCTATCTGCTGGTACAGATAACTTTGCTGGGCTGCTCGATTATCACCATTGTTGCGCACGAGCCCGGTGTGGTTTATGCGTTCAACAACATGTACGTTGCCGATATGATGTCTGACGTATTAAAACTAATGAGTTATCTGGGCGTTTCGATGGTGCTGGTCTATTCGCGACAGTATTTGATGGCGCGCGGTATGTTTACCGGTGAGTTCATGTCATTGGCATTGTTCGCGCTGCTCGGCATGAACGTGATGATTTCTGCCAACCACTTCCTGACACTGTACCTTGGTCTGGAGCTCCTCTCACTAAGCCTGTATGCAATGGTTGCGTTGCAACGTGATTCTGCCGTTGCGACTGAAGCTGCGATGAAATACTTTGTGTTGGGCGCACTGGCATCAGGTTTGCTGTTGTATGGCATGTCCATGTTGTACGGCGCAACCGGCTCGCTTGAGCTGGGCGCAATTTCTGATGCCATCAGCAACGGGGTGCAGAATAAATCCCTGCTGGCCTTCGGTCTGGTGTTTATCGTTTCCGGGCTAGCCTTCAAACTTGGCGTGGTGCCTTTCCATATGTGGGTTCCTGACGTTTATCATGGTGCGCCGACGGCAATGACCATGATGATAGGTTCCGTGCCCAAGCTGGCAGCCTTTGCTTTTGTTGCGCGTATTCTTGTGGAAGGTTTGCAGGGGCTTTCGCAGGATTGGACCGGCATGTTAATCATCCTGTCCATCGCCTCCATGGCGCTGGGTAATTTGTCAGCGATTGCACAAACCAATATCAAGCGGATGTTGGCTTATTCCACCATTACTCATATGGGTTTTTTGCTACTGGGGCTTATCAGCGGTGGAATCGAGGGATATGGCGCTTCCATGTTCTATGCTGTGGCATATGTGATGATGTCGCTCGGCGCATTCGGCATGATTATGATCTTGTCGCGTGCCGGTTTTGAGGCAGATACCCTGGATGACTTTAAAGGCTTGAATCAACGCAGCCCTTGGCTTGCTTTCATGATGATGTTGCTGATGTTATCCATGGCAGGTATCCCTCCCACGATAGGTTTCTACGCAAAGTTTTCGGTGCTTCATGCCATTATTCAGACGGGTCATGTATGGCTGGCGGTGGTGGCGGTGATGTTCTCCCTGATAGGCGCTTTCTATTATTTGCGTATTATTAAATTGATGTATTTTGATGCGCCTGAAAGTCATGTGCCGATTGTTGTCAGTTCAGACACTGGGCTTTTGATTACCTTGAATGGTCTTGGTGTGCTGTTCCTGGGGTTGATGCCAGGTGCTTTGATGTCAATATGTGCGGTCTCGGTTCAACAGTCGCTGCTATTACCTTGAACGGGAACTGACTGAAAACGATGCTCCCGCCATGTGCGGGAGCTTGTTTTTTTACGGGCGGCCTAATCGAGTGAGGATGAGAACATGACTGAAGCACGCCAACCACTTCAAGATGAGTCAGTCACAGTTTTTTTGACCCCCAATTTTGTCGTCAAACAGGCTGACGGTGTAATTGTGCTGATCGAGCACCTGCAATTAGCCGATGATTTTGTTGCGTTTGTGGACAGAATGCATGCCTGCGGTGAGCGTTTTGCCGGTATGAATTTCGAGTTAGTGCAAAAACTGCTATACGACGCAGATGCCTTGGCTTTTTTCAAAAGCTCCTCAAAGGAACTCAGGATAGCTTCGGGTATCGTGCCTTTTCCTGAACTTCGTAAGAAACTATATCGCGCGGTCAAAGTGCTGGAAAACGGCAAGCGTGTGGAATACCTGTTTGAGCCTGTCACGATGGAAGTGACGCATCAGGAACCCGTGTATGGCGAACCTGATGACACTGGTTTGACACCCATTATTGACTATGTGGATAAGACCGAAGATGTTCCCGCTACGCTGAATTTTGATGAATTCTTTGCTGCCATCTGGCTTAAGGGTGTGAAATTCGGGCTGGATGAATTGGCGATTCGTGAGGCCATAGGGGGCGCTACTTCGATGCGCAGAACGATTGCGCGCCAGCTTGATCCGACCGCCGGACGCGATGCGGAAATCAAGGAAGCCTCGCCTGATTTACATCGTGACAATTCTCCGAAAATACTCGCAAACGGCAAAGCCGACCTCAGCCAGTTCAAGAATCGTTTTCCCCAGATGGCAAAGGGCGCGCGCCTATTGAAAAAGCTTCCGCGTGTGCTGGGCAGACAGGGGCGCACCGTGGGAGGAGACCTCATCGAGCCCGCACTGCCCAAGGATCTGGATTTGTATGCGCTCACTTCGGTGGGTACCAAGGTTGAGGTGTGCGAAGACGGTGAGTACATCGTGGCAACGCTGGACGGGTTTTTGACGCTGGATCCCAAGTCCAACCAGGTGTCCGTAACCGAGAAAATCGAGAATAAAGGGGGCATAAGCGTCAAGACAACCGGTGATTTGGTGCTCAATGTGGATGAGTTTGTCGAACACGGTGAGGTGCAGGAGGGACGTGTTGTCAAGGGTCGCAACATGACCTTTCTGTCTGACGTGTTTGGTCGGGTGATTTCGGAGGGGGGCAATATCCACCTCAAAAAGAACCTGTCGGGCGGGGTGGCGGATACGCTATCGGGTGATATTGAGCTGGCCAGCCACGTTTCACGCTCTCTGGTGCGTAGCGGTGATGGCGAGGTGATGGCGAATTTTTGCGAGAGTAGTACGCTTATTGGCAAATGTGTACGGGTTGAACATGCAGTAAGCTGCGAGATCGTCGCCGATGAAATCGAGGCAGGAATCCTTGAGGGCTGTATGGTCGTGGCCAAAAAAATTCATATCCATACTTCGGATGAACACAGGGGTAATGAAAATCTGGTCACTTTGCTGATTCCCGACCTGTCGCGCTTCGATCAGCTTATCAGCAAGTTACAAAATGACATCGCCGAGGCACGCAGCCAAATTGGCGATAAAACGCAGCAGTTGGACCTACTGAAGTCAGATAGCGAATTCGCTAAATTTCTGGTTCTTGCGGAACGAATTAGGAGTGGCACAATCAAGATCACTCCCGATCAGGCTGTAAATTGGCAGAAGCTCGTCGAGAAACATGCCCAACCTTTTGCGCAATCCGCCAAGCTGCTGCCTGCGCTGGAAGTACTCGAAACCACCGTCAAACAAGCCGAAGATGAGCTGAAGGTTGCAGTTCATGAGCGGATAGTGGCCACCGAGGGGGTCAGTTGCGTGATAGATCACATTGTTGGACAGACCAGTGTGCGCACCATGTGTTCGGTCAGCGGAGTAGCGGGGCTTGCCGCAATGCAACCGGCTCAGATAAGAGAGACACTGCTCAGGATGGATGCAGGCAAAATGAGAATTTTTTCAGAAAATTCCGGCACGATCAATTGGCAGTTTGACGCATCTTGATGCGCACAATTTTGAAATTTCCTTGACTGGGATAAAAGTTTAATGAAAGACGGTATGGATTTGCAGGAAACCCTGATAGACGGGGCGGTCATGTACCAAGGCAGCTTTATGAAAGTGCGTCGGGACAGAGTGCGTTTGCCGGATGGTGCAGAGGCCAGCCGCGAATACATTGTTCACCCCGGGGCAGTCGCCGTGCTGGCTATGCTGGATAACGGTAATCTGATCATGGAACGACAATATCGTTATCCGGCACAACGCGAGTTTCTGGAGATTCCCGCCGGAAAAATTGATCACGGTGAGGATAGTTTACTGACCGGACAGCGCGAATTACTGGAGGAAACCGGTTATGTGGCGAATGAATGGATACATCTCACTACCACCTGGCCGTGCATAGGCTATGCCGACGAGCGCATAGAATACTATCTGGCGCGCGGACTGACCAAACAGCAGCGTAATCTTGACGAAGGCGAGTTCCTGGAAGTGTTCGAGCTGTCGCTGGACGAGGGTATAGCATGGATACAGCAGGGCAAGATCAATGAAAGCAAGACTATCGTCGGTCTGTTTTGGCTGGAAAAATATCTCAAGGAATGGCAGGTCTGATATGCATCATATTGGTGCAAAATAGTTTCCCGCTTCTGTAATCCGCACCAATTTGGTGATTTTTTATTTTGTCTCAAACTGGGGCTGGTTACATATCTCAAATAAATCAATTGCTTGTCAATTTGGCACGTTTTTTGCTTTATCTTTGGTTTATAAAATACTCACCGTTTGGGAAACACTATGGCAGATATGCAAACCAGTAATGACGTGTTATTTATTTTGCTTGGCGCGATTATGGTGCTGGCGATGCACGCGGGCTTTGCTTTTCTGGAGCTCGGCACAGTGCGCAAGAAGAATCAAGTTAATGCGCTGGTCAAAATCCTCGCCGACTTCGCTATATCCACGATCGCCTACTTTTTTATCGGTTATGTCATCGCTTATGGCGTGAATTTCTTTAATGGCGCAGATCAACTCGCACAGAAAAGTGGTTATGAGCTAGTCAAGTTTTTCTTCTTGCTGACTTTTGCCGCTGCCATCCCCGCCATCGTTTCGGGCGGCATCGCCGAGCGCGCCAGATTCAATCCGCAACTGGCGGCGACCTTTATGCTGGTTGGTTTCGTTTATCCCTTCTTTGAGGGCATCGCATGGAATCACCGCTTTGGTGTGCAAGACTGGCTCAAGGCCAGTTTCGGTGCCGAATTTCATGACTTTGCCGGTTCGGTGGTGGTGCATGCATTTGGCGGCTGGATCGCGCTGGCTGCCGTGCTGCTGCTGGGCGCAAGGCGAGGACGATACACCAAGGAAGGGCGCATTGCGGCGCACCCCCCCTCCAGCATCCCGTTCCTTGCTTTAGGCGCATGGATACTGACCGTCGGCTGGTTCGGCTTCAATGTGATGTCGGCACAAACCATCAGCGGCATCAGCGGATTGGTCGCGGTCAATTCATTGATGGCAATGGTGGGCGGCACACTTGCCGCATTGTGGATGGGCAAGAACGACCCTGGCTTCGCGTACAACGGCCCGCTGGCCGGACTGGTTGCCGTGTGCGCGGGTTCTGACCTGATGCACCCGATTGGTGCATTGTTCGTCGGTGCAGTGGCAGGCGCGATGTTCGTGAAAATGTTTATTCTGACCCAGAACCGTTGGAAAATAGACGATGTGCTCGGTGTCTGGCCGTTGCACGGACTGTGCGGTGCCTGGGGAGGCATTGCCGCCGGAATTTTCGGCCTCAAGGCTTTGGGCGGTGTTGGCAACGTGAGCTTCATGTCGCAACTGCTGGGTACGCTGCTAGGCGTGGTGGTCGCCTTCGCGGGCGGCTATCTGGTATACGGGCTGGTCAAGAAACTGATCGGCATCCGCCTTGACCCTGAAGAAGAGTTCAACGGTGCAGACCTGACCATCCATAAAATCAGCGCCACGGCGGAACGTGAATCGGGTTGGTAAGCCCATTACTGTTTCGTGACAATAAAGTCTTGAATAGAACAATAAAGTCTTGAATGACGAGAAAGCTCGAAACAATAAAGTCTTGAACGTGGTTGTTTTTTGATGTGGTTTTAATTTATAACGGCGATTAGGCTTGATGGCTTAGTCGCCGTTTTCTATTTTTGAACGCTTCTTTGATCTTCTGGTTTTTGGCCTAACCGGACCGTCATAGGTGAGCTGATGCAGTTGGCAATGAATGGTCGCTTGTTGCAGGATGATTGAAAGGCGCTATTGCAACTGTGTGCCAATTTCGGAAGTTCACAGGAGATTATCGACGTTAATTTATAGATATAGCAAGGGCGCAGAAAGTGTGCATAAGTACCGGAGGTGTGTTCTTCTTATGGCTTATGCTTTTGTGGCCAGTGCTTGTGGTGGGATTAAGTCCGTAAACTGCTGTAAATAATGGGTGGGCAGCCACCGCTCCGGTTTGGTACATTGACGTTAACAAAGACGTTTCACAAACCAAAGGAGAAGAAGCGATGGCTGGATATGATATTAACGTGGGTCGTGATTTATTGCCAGGATTGTTGAGTGGGCAGAACGGGCTGGCAAATCAATACGGGCACAGGTCTGTCAACGACTTTGCCCGGCCACCCGCCATGCGAGCCTCTCCATGACCCGGCATGTTTGGCTCACGAGACCATGCCACCCACCCTTTCCGACAACTGACTCACGCTTTACCCCGCCAGTGGGGGTTGGGGGAGCTTCGCCTGAAAATCAAAAAATGGCACTACACTTTTGAAAATCGCACCGATGCAAATTTATGCAAAGTTCAGGTTAAATCCCCCTCCGCTTCGCTCCTCCCCCTTTTGCCAAGGGGGCGTTGGGTTGGCTCCCCCCTTTGAAAAAGGGGGGCTGGGGGGGATTTAACGTCGTCATTCAAATAATCATATTGAAACCGTTGTGCGGCGACGCAGGTTTTGGTGGCTTTCATTACGTCCACGTCGGCTTGATCCAGTGTGGACAGGTAGATATTGCGCGGATTACTGTGTTTGACTTCCAGATTGCCCACGCCGCAGCACATATCCCAAACGATATATTCCCTTTGCCAGTTTTTACCCAGTGTCTCGGCCATAGCTTGTCGTAGGCTTTATCCACCACCGCGAGTGGCGTGTAGTAAGCGCCTTTGAAGCTGCGTTCATCCAGCGGAATCAAACTGTCGCGGCGTTCCAGCAGGTAGTCGCGGTATTCGGCTTTGGGCGGTTTGTGATAAATCGCCCAGAAGCGGCGGTAGCCTTCCTTGTTGCCGAGTTCGTACACGTTTGTTCGTAGGTCGGGTTTTAACCCGACATCTTGTCGGGATGAATCCCGATCTACGTTTAAGACAAACACCGGCGCGTTGTTTTTATGCAGCAGTTCAGCGGGTAGATTGGCATGGGTGGAGAGGGTGCCGTCGTGCATGATGTCGGCAAAAAACAGCAGTGCGTAGTGCTCTTCCGCCACGCCGACAATCTCGTGACCGATCATTTCTTGCCAGTCATTTTGGGTGGCTCGATGACTTTCATACTTGTCGGTTGGCACTCGGGAAATTTACGGTGGCACTGCGCCGCGTAATGATACCGCATCCGCTGCGCCAATTTGCAACAGAAAGAGGGTCACCGGAACAGCCCTGAAAATTTTTACGGGCGTGTTCTGCAGCAAGCTGGGATAATCGCGCATGACCTCTATTATCCAGCCTCCCTCTTCGCCCGCATTTGCCGGGCGTTCTTTCAACGAATTGCCGCTCTCGTCCGGTATGCAGCTCACTTTGCAGCAGTTAGGTTATGTTGCGATGACACCGATACAGCAAGCCAGCTTGCCGATTACGCTGGCCTGGCATGACCTGATTGCACAAGCCAAGACCGGCAGCGGCAAAACGGCGGCATTCGCGCTGCCCTTGCTCACCAAGTTGAACCCGCGCTGCTTCGCGGTGCAAGCCATGGTGATTTGTCCGACACGCGAGCTGGCCGATCAAGTGACGCAGGAAATGCGCCGTCTGGCGCGTTCTGCCGACAACATTAAAATCTTGACGCTGTGCGGCGGCCAGACCATGCGCCCGCAGATTGCCAGTCTGGAACACGGCGCGCACATCGTGGTCGGCACGCCCGGTCGCATCATGGACCATATCGAGCGCGGCAGCCTGAATCTTGAGGCACTCGAAACGCTGGTGCTGGACGAAGCCGACCGTATGCTGGATATGGGTTTTTACGACGACATCGCGTTTGTCGCCAAACATTGCCCGCCAGAACGCCAGACGCTGATGTTCTCCGCGACTTATCCCGATGGCATCATTCGCCTGGCGCGCCAATTCATGCGCAATCCCCAGGAAGTGAAACTGGTCGAGCAGCATGAAGAGAGCAAAATTCGCCAGCGATTCTATGAGGTGACAAAGGAAAACCGCTTGCAGGCGGTCGCGCTATTGCTCAAACACTATCGCCCGGTCAGCACGCTGGCCTTTTGCAATACCAAACAGCAATGCCGATCCTTGCTGGAAGTGCTGCACGCACAGGGCATACAAGCGCTGACGCTGAATGGCGACATGGAACAGCGCGAACGCGATCAGGTGTTGATCCAGTTTGCCAATCGCAGTTGTTCGGTGCTGGTGGCAACCGATGTGGCGGCGCGGGGTTTGGACATCGCGCAACTCGAAGCGGTCATCAATGTGGACGTGACCCCCGACCCGGAAGTGCATATCCACCGCATCGGTCGTACCGGTCGCGCCGATGAAAACGGCTGGGCGCTCAGTCTGGTTGCCCCTACCGACCGCCATCGCATCGTGAGCATCGCCAAGATGATGGGGGTCGTGCCGGAGTGGCAAGAACTGGGCGCGCTGCAAAACGACAACGCTGCGCCGCTGGTGCCGCCCATGGTGACGCTACAGATACTTGGTGGCCGGCGTGAGAAAATCCGCGCGGGTGACGTGTTGGGCGCACTCACGGGGGAGGCCGGTTTTACCCGCGAACAGGTTGGCAAAATCAACGTCACCGAGTTTTCTACTTACGTTGCCGTGAACCGGGACATCGCGCGCGCAGCGGAACGCAAATTATCGGCCGGCAAGGTCAAGGGCAAGACGGTTAAAGTACGGGTGCTTTAAGGGGGAGGCTTGACCACAGCGGCTGCCCGGTCGCGTCGAGATGGGTAAGGTAGGCGCGCAGGTCGAATTCCAGTTGGTGATAAGCGGGTTCGATATGGCAGCAGAGTTGATAGAAGGCTTTGTTATGCTCGCCTTCCTTGAGGTGCGCGAGTTCGTGAACCACGATCATGCGCAGAAATTCGGGCGGCATTTCCTTGAACACAGTCGCGACCAGGATTTCGCGGCGGGTCTTGAGTTTGCTGCCCTGTACGCGCGAGATGCGCGTGTGCAGCCCCAGCGCGTTGCGCATGACGTGCAGCTTGCTGTCGAAGGCGACGCGGCTCAATCCCCCCGTGTTGCGCAAATACTGGTCTTTGGTTGCCAGCACATAGTCGTAAAGTGCGCGGTCAGTGCGCGTCTCGTGTGCCAGCGGGTATTTGAGCAGCAGTCGCTCGGCCAGTTGGTCTTGTGCGATTAACTGGCGGATTTGCGACACCCGCGTGGGCGGGTAGCCGGCAAGGTAATTGATTGATTTTTTTGGACGCATGGCGGTGTGCGGGGGCGCAACTAAAACCGCTCGTGCGGCATCAGATAACGCCATTGCCCGGGTTGTAATTTGCCCATGGAGATGCGCCCGATACGGAGGCGTTTCAGCGACAGCACTTGTAGCCCGACAGCCTGGCAGGCGTGCGCGATCTGTCCCGGCATGACCCCCTTCAGCGCAAAGCGCAGCCGGGTTTCGTTCTGCCAGCTTACTTTGCAGGGGGCCAGGGGTTTGCCATTGAATTTGAGGCCGTGATTGAGCAGTTTCAGTCCCTCGGGAGACAATTCGCCCGCGACTTCAGCCACATATTCCTGCTCCATCGTTTGCGCATCTTCTTTCAGTTTGCGTTCCACCCGCCAATCCTGGGTAAAAACCCGCAAGCCGCCCGTATTGCGCTCCAGCGGTGTGCAGGGGGTCAATTTAACAAAGTGCCTTTTCAGCAGGTGGATGCCGGAACAGTCGTCAGGTGATTGCGTGGCGGCGTTAATTTGTACGGGATTGGTCAGGGGGGCGGTATCCGCAGGAGTGTAATCGAATGGCTGGTTAAACAGCAGGGTCACGGGTGTAACCGGCGTGAGTTGCGCATCGGGGTGGAGCGTGACTTGCTGCTGTGACACCATGAACTGTGGTTCTTCCACGACGAGTCCCTCAACGCTGACCCAGCCGCCTTCGATATACAGTTCAGCTTCGCGGCGCGAGCAGGGCAGGGATGAGGCAAGGTATTTTGCGAGACGGACAGGGACGGTCATGACCAGTGGATACTTGAAAAGGGAGGCTATTGTAAACGCTCAAGCCTGCCAGCCTGTAAAATGCGCGCATGGATGCCCATAAAAAACCTGCAAGCCGCCCCAGTCTGGATGGCATTACCCTTGAAATGATCGTCACGCAGCTCGCCGAGAATATGGGTTGGGACGCGATGGCGGAGGCCGTGCCGGTGCGCTGTTTTACACATGACCCCAGCATTAAGTCCAGTTTGAAATTTTTGCGCAGAACGCCGTGGGCGCGCAGCAAGGTGGAACAGTTATATTTGCAGCGGGCGAAAATGGGATTCCAGGACTGAACTGCTTATCCTTTGAGCGGCCTTGAAGCGTGCGAGGGGGAGTTTTGGCTCAGTCCTCAGCTTCCAGAATAAGCGTCGCCTCTGTCAGCAGTTCTGCGACAGCTTCATCGTTGAGTTTTAACAAGCGCAGGCAGGAGGGACCTAGCTTGACCCATTCCTGGGTAAAGCTGCGTTGGGTATGTTGTTGCAACAGATACTCGGATAATTGTGCGACAGCAATCATATAGCGGCTGTTCAGCGAAGGGGGAATGGTGGTCGCATTGAGCGTGGCGAGGTCGTGGTGGAGACGTATTGAAACACTGGTCTCGTCCGTCAGCCACCAGCTTTGTGCCAGCAGACTACCCACGATGGCGTGATTGGTGGGTAAGGCGAGATCCTCTATTGCGGTGAAGCAGCGGCTATCATCGTGGTTAGCTTCAATCAGCACCTCAAAGTAGCAAGGGCGGCGCGATAGCAGGATGGGGATGCCGCAGTCGCGGAACAGGCCGAAAGTATAGGCATCGTCGGCACGCAGTCTGCGGTCGGTGACACGCTGCGCGAGCCATCCGGAAAGACGTGCGATCAGTGCCGAAGCGTCCCAAAAGCGTTCCAGTTGCGGTGAACTGGGAAAGGCGCGACGCATCGCGATGCCCGCGATCGCCTTGCTGGCTACATTCAGCCCCAGCAGCATGAGGGCTTCGCGCGGGGTATGTACGCGCCCGCGAAAACCGAAAAAAGGCGAATTGGTGATTTTTATCAGGCTGGCGGAAAGCGCGACATCGGCGGCGATAAGGTGGGCGAGGTGATTAAAGTCAGGCTCATCTTTTTCCATTTCCGCGCTGATGCGGTCGAGGATGACGGGGCGCGGCGGGATGTCAATTTCCCTTAACGAGTTTTCCAGTTGGGCTTCAATTGAGCAAGGTGTGTCAGTCATGTTGTTTTTCCGTGCTTGTCCAGCCATGCCAGCAGTGCCGTTTCCGGCATCGGGCGGGCATGAAAAAAGCCTTGTGTGATGTCCACTCCGGCTTCATGCAGTGCGTCAAGTTGCGTCTGATTTTCAACGCCTTCGGCGACGACCCGCATGCCCAGCTCCCGGCCCAGCCGCGCAATTGCCTTGACTACGGCGACGGCGCGCGTGTCCTGTGGTAGTGCAATGACGAAAGCCCGGTCGAGTTTGAGTTTGCCGGCTTTAATGTCTTTCAGGTTTGCCAGGCAGGAATAGCCTGTGCCGAAATCATCAATGGACAGTGCAACACCCGCATCGCGTGCCGCGCGCAGATTGGCTTGTACGGTCATGGAATGATCCATGAACAGCGATTCGGTGAGTTCCAGTTCGATCAGTTCTGGATTGACATTGGCGCACAGCAGTGCGGCGTGCAGCGTTTGGGCAAAACGGAGGGTGGTGAACTGGGCGCGTGAAACATTGATGGCAACCGGAATAGGCAGCCCCGTTGCGGCAAGGCGTTGGGCAAAGCGTGCGCCCTCCAGCAACGCCCATTCACCGAGGCGAACAATCAAGCCGGTTTTCTCCGCAACCGGGATAAATTCGCTGGGTGTAAGCCGTTTATTGGCGCAGCGCAACAAAGCCTCGAATGACACGACCCGTCCATTACTGTCCAGGCAAGGCTGGTAGTACAGGCTTAGTTCACCTTGCTCCAGTGCCCGGTGCAATTGATTTTCAATTTCAAGTTCATGGCGTGCCAGATAGATGCCGAGTCTTCCCGGTATCGGTTCGACTCCAGAATTGACAATGCGTCCGCCACCTGCACGTTTGGCGGTATTCATGGCTTGATCGGCACGTTCCAGGCAAGCGTGGGGGTTTTCGTCTGCTGCAAGTATCGCTATACCCAGGCTGGCCGAGGGATGCAGCAACAACTTATTGATTGGAAACGGAGTTTCAATTTCGCGCAACAGGGTTGCAGCAATCTGGTTGGTATGGTCGAAATCGCAATCGGGTAGCAGGCAAACAAACTCGTCACCTGCCATACGATACCACTGTGCAGTTATACCGATTTTGGCGCGCAGGCGCTGTGCGATCTGGGCAATGTAAGCGTCTCCACCTTGATGGCCGAAGGATTCATTGACCCGTTTGAAACGATCCAGCGCAATCCAGATAATGGCAAGCGGATGTTCGGGTGTCGCCAACGTCGCCCGTTGTGTAATTTCGTCAAAGCAAACGCTGCGCTTGAGAAATCCTGTGATCGGTTCGGCTTCAGGCGGGTGCATGTTTGAATGAAGGGCAAGAGGCATGGGGTAATAGCGCTTAGGGAAGCACGGATTTATTTGTCATTTCTTACTTGTTATCAAGGCGTGCCTCGCATAATACGCTCAAGCCCTGTGATTGGGGGGCTGGGCTCAAGGATTTTAACTGACAGACGGTCTATTTTTCGGGATGGGATGCGTCGTTCGGCATGGCTTATGAGGGTGGCACGTCGTTTAACGTAAAACACGCGTAGCGGTTCGTTCGTGCCTCCCTCGCGCTTGTACCCCGTAGGGCGTGAGGGGGGAGAGCGAAGCGAGGGGGCAATCGGGAGGGGGAAACGGGCGAGTTTGCGAGTTGTTGCCCACAGGGCAACATCCCTGCGAGAATCATTTCATTATCAGGGATGTATTTTCCCATGCCCGTTAGGCCGGAATCTCAATGTGGCGGGAAAGGAACTCTTTGCGTTATCGGATGGTCAACGACACTTGAAAGCTGCCGGGGATGCCCCATTTGGTTGACCGTGGCGGGATAGCTGCTAAACTGCCCGGCGTAAATTTAGTCTTTGGAGAACATAGCGTTATGAAACGAATTTTTCTGTTTGTTTTGACCAATCTGGCGGTGGTATTCGTCATCAATATCACCCTGCGTTTATTGGGGGTGGATCGCGTTCTGGATCAGGGCGGCGGGATCAATTTCAGCAATCTGCTGGTGATGTCGGCGGTGATCGGTTTTGCCGGTTCGATCATTTCGTTGTTTATGTCCAAGTGGTCGGCCAAGCGTATGGTGAATGCGCAAGTCATCGAAACGCCGTCCGATCCGACCGAACGCTGGCTGGTCGAAACGGTGACTCGTCAGGCACACGCTGCCGGTATTGGATTGCCGGAAGTGGCGATTTATGACGCGCCGGATGTGAACGCGTTTGCCACCGGCTGGAACAAAAATGCCGCATTGGTCGCCGTCAGCACCGGTCTGTTGCACAGCATGAGCCGCGACGAGGCGGAAGCGGTGCTGGCGCACGAAATCAGCCACGTCGCCAATGGCGATATGGTGACGCTGGCGCTGATCCAGGGCGTGGTGAACACTTTCGTGGTGTTCTTCTCCAAGCTGTTCGGCATCTTCGTGGACTCTTTGCTGCGCAAGGAGGGCGAAGAGCGCGGCCCCGGCATCGGTTCATTCGTGGCGGAAATCGTCGCGCAACTGGTATTGGGCGTGCTGGCCAGCATTATCGTGATGTGGTTTTCACGCCAGCGCGAATTCCGCGCCGATGCGGGCGGTGCCTCGCTTGCCGGGCGCAACAAGATGATCGCCGCGCTGGAAAAGCTGAAAGGCAATCACGAACAGGCTTCCTTGCCCAAGCAGATGGCGGCCTCGGGCATTTCCGGTAGCGGGGGTTTCAGTCGGCTGTTCATGACCCATCCGCCGCTCGAAGAACGTATCGAGGCTTTGCGAAATGGACGTTAGTTATTGATTTATATGATAATTTAAGCAATTTCTGTCTGCGCCGGAAGGGCTTTTTTAGTCCCGGTCGGCGTGGTTGCTTTTCCATATCGAGAGCAGCAGCCACAGCCCGCTCAGGCTGGCGCAGAGGAAACCGAACATTCCCAGCCAGTGCAGGCCATCCACGGTCATCACGATGGAAGAGCCGACAATCAGCGCGGCAACGATCAAGCCCAAGGCCAGCCGGTTGACTGCACCGTCCAGTTGGTTGCCGACATGTTTGAGGTGGGCGATTTCGATGTGGATTTCCAGCCGCCCACGGCGCGCGGCGCGCAGCAGTTGTGACAGGTCGTGAGGCAGGCCCGCAATCAGTGACAAGGCTTCGCCGAGCGAGCGCCCACCGCGTTTGAGGATTGCCGAGGGGGAGTAACGTGTGCGCAATGCCTGTTCCAGCATGGGCATCGCCTCGCTGGCGATGTCAAAATCCGGGTCGAGTTCACGCCCCATGCCTTCCAGCGATATGAAGGATTTGACTAGCAGCGCCAGATCGGCGGGCAGGAGCAACCTGTGTTGGCGCAGAATGGCTACCATGTCGGAGAGCATGTTGCCCAGGCTGAGTTGTTTGAGCGGCAAGCCGTGGTATTGGTCAACGAAGGTCTGAAGCTCCAGTTGCAGGCCAGCCTCGTCCGTCACACTGTCGCCTGTCCAGTCGAGCATCACATCGAGTACCCGTTTGGACTCGTGTTTAACCAGCCCCAGCAACAGGCTGATCATTTGTTCGCGGCGCGCCTCGGTCAGCCTGCCTACCATGCCAAAGTCAATGAAGGCGATGCGGTTGCCGGGTAAATAGAATACGTTGCCGGGGTGCGGGTCAGCGTGAAAAAAACCGTCCTCGACAATCATTTTCAACACGGCACGCGAGCCGCGCCGGGCGAGGATTTTGCGATTCAGCCCGGCCTTGTCAACGTCCTGAAGTTTGCGCCCCGGAATGCCGTCTATATATTCCTGAACGCACACCCGCTCGCCCGTCCACTGCCAATAAACGTGCGGGATGACGATGATAGGTGGGGCAGGGGGCAAGTCGGGGGGCAGGCTGCCTGGCTGATCTTCATCGGAATAATGGGCAAAATTTTCCGCGATATGTTCGGCATTGCGGCATTCGACAGAAAAATTGAGTTCGCGGCGCAGCGACTGGGCAAACTGGCTGATTACTTGCTGCGGACAAAAGCTGCGTAATTCGGGGTTTTCCGTTTCGGCAAGTTCAGACAGTCGCACCAGCCAGCGCAAGTCGGATTCGATGATAGGACGGATGCCGGGGCGACGCACTTTGACCACAACTTCGCTGCCGTCCGTGAGTCGGGCGCGGTAAACCTGTGCAATGGAGGCTGCCGCGATGGGTTCTGGATTGAATGCGGCGAATATTTCTTCGGGCGGTGCGCCCAAGTCCTCGCAGAGTTGCTGATGCACGGCAGCGTAAGGAACCGGGGGGGCGCTGTCCTGGAGTTTGCTGAATTCGGCAATCCACTCCGGTTCAAACAAATCCACCCGAGTGGCGAGTACCTGGCCAAGTTTGACGAAAGTCGGCCCCATTTCTTCCAGCGCACGGCGCACCCTGACAGGCGGCGCAAGGTGAGCGTATTCCTCTGCATCACTGTGGTGTAGCGCCTTGCCAGCTTTTTCCAGCGCATTGGACAGTCCCATGCGGCTCAGGATGTCGCCAAAGCCGTAGCGTATCAGGATGCTGGCAATGTCATGTAGACGCGAAATGTCTCGCACTGCCATCATGGCCTGCCAAAGCATCAGTTTTCCTTTTCTTTTGATGAGCCTGGCGTGACATGGTCGGCAAGGCCAGTGAGTACCCCGGCGGCAATCTGGCGCACTAGATCAGACGTGGCTTTCGCCAAATGCAGCCCTGCTGCAACCTGGCTGCGTCCCGTCGTCGCCAATTGGTGGGTGATGACGGACAGCGTTTCTTGCAGTTGCGCGCCCACGGCGGAACCATGGGTGCGGCTATGGGCGGCAAGGTCATGCAGAATATCCCCCGCCGCGTCCTTACTGCTGGATGCCGAGGCTTGCAGCGTTTCCAGAAAGATTGTTTCCAGTGTTTCAAGGTCGGCGCGGGTGCGGGAGAGGTCTTCGCTGGAATAGCGTTGCGCCCGTCCAGCGGCTTCTTGCAAAGCAAGTTTGGTGGCTTCGGCGAACTGTGCCAGCGCGACATCCAGTCCGGTGATAGCCTGTTTGAGCTGGGCTTTGGCAATGCTGGCCTGTGCCGCCGATTTACTCAATTCCTTCTGCGCCCCGGCGCGTGCGCCACGCACCACCGCAAGGGTGATCTGGCGCAGGGATTCGATGTCCAGCGAGCGTGCGCTGATCTTGCGCAACGTCAGCTGGCGTACCGTTTCCTGCACGTCATGCCCCTGCTCGACGGCAGCGCGTACTTCGGATTCCAGTGCGGCAATGTTGTGCGTGTTGTCTGTCTTGTTGTCCATGATAATTCTCCTGAAATATTGAGTTAAATAGCCAATAAACCAACTGATGCAGCGGTATATTACACCCCGTTGGCGCGCTTTTTCATTGGCGGGAAGACGCTTTTCGGCAAAATTCCGGCAATTGTTCCAACACCCGCAGCAAGGCACGGTTGGCTGCGACCACTCCGCCGTAAGCATCTTCGGAAGCCGCCGTTTCAGTTACGTCGAACAGCTTGGTGGATATAACATTTTTATCTTTTAAATCAATTAACTGCACACGAAGCATAAGGTGTATCAGGCTGGGTTGAAGCGAGAAGTCTTGTTGCAGCCGGATCAGCTCGGTATCCAGCCTGAGGTCGGCATGAATACTGCCAGGAGCCGCTACAACCGCCTGAAAAACGGGTTCAAGCGTTTGTACCAATAACGGTCTTAACATCTTGGCGGGTGTATCCACCCAGCGCTGGGTAGCGAAATATTCCAGTTCCAGCGGCTGGCGCTGATAGGCGATTTGCGGGGTGTCAAAGCCCGGTCGTGCGCCCGGCATACTGATCGCCAGTACCTGTGGAATTTTTTGTTGGACGGGGTTAATGGCGGAGATTGCATCCAGCGTGTAGAAATGGGTGTTTGCCACCTTGGGCGGCTGCAAGGCGCTGCACCCCCCCAGCAGCAGGGCGATTGCGAAAGTCATCCAGCAAGACAGAGCCATCTTCATGTTGATTCTCCATGCTTCATGTTCATTCTCCGGGGCCGCGTTTGGCAGCGGATTTGCCATACAGCAAGGCGCTTGGATTCTGTTCCAATTCTCCGCTGACGCGTTGCAAGGACTGGGTCAAATCGTGCAATTCGAGCACCAGTTGGTGAATTTCCGGGAGTGTTTCGCTGGTGAATTGCCGGGTGTCATCCATTGCGGTGCGGGTGCTGGTAGCTGCCCGCGTCAGCTCGTCTGACATGCGGTCAAACGTTGCTGTGCTGTGTTGGATGCGCTGCGCAAGTTGGGGCAGTTCGCCGCTGAAGCGCGCCGTATTGTCCAGCGTTTGCGCCGCATTTTTCAGGCTGGAATCAATTTCTGCCTGTCGTGCCGCCAATGTGTGCGACAGGGATTCGACATCTTTTAAGGTGTTTTTAATCGCTTTGCGGTTATCTGCATCCAGCAAGGTGTTGATATTTTGGCTGGTGCGGTTGAGATTGCCGAGCAGGGCGGTGACTGAAGTATCCAGTCGGGTGATGAGCGAGGGACCGGATTGAATGATGGGGTATCGCTCGCCTTCCTTGGCTTGCAGCGCGGAGCCATCGTGACTGCCGCCGCTCAGTTCGACAAAGGTAATGCCGGTCAAGCCGTGCGTCTGGAGCAAGGCTATCGTGTCCGCCTTGATGGGTGTACCGCGCAGGATGCCCAGGGTCAGTTGCACTTGCTCGACATTGCCCGGTGCGAGCCTGATTTCCTGCACCTGTCCCACCTCGACTCCCCGGTAACGCACGGGCGCATTGAGGTTGAGGCCGGAAACGGATTCGCTCATGTAAGTCTGGTAAATGTCGTAAACCTGATTGTAGGATTTTCCGCTGGAAAACCACAGCACACCGCCTATCAGGGCAGCACCCAGCAGCAAGACAAAAACGCCGACCACTGCAAAATTTACTTTCTCTTCCATTGCCTAGACGCTTCCTCTGCCTGTTCGCTCGCCGCCCGTCCGCGCGGTCCGTAAAAGTATTCCCGGATGATCGGGTGTTCCATCTTTGATAGCTCCGTCATCGTACCTACGCCCAGAATATGCCCCTCACCCAGCACGGCGACCCGGTCTGCCACTCGCCACAGCAGGTCGAGATCATGCGTGACCAGCATAATGGTCAATCCCAGCGCATCGCGCAAGCCCTTCACCAGTTCGTCTATGCCGCTGGCGCTGAGCGGATCGAGGCCGGCGGTGGGTTCGTCGAGAAAAAGCAGTTCCGGGTCGAGCGCGATGGCGCGTGCCAGCGCCGCGCGTTTGCGCATTCCACCGCTCAGTTCGCTGGGATATTTGCCGCCCGCATCGGCGGGTAAACCGGTCAGCGCGATTTTCAGCGCGGCGACCTTGGCGATTAACTCTGGGCCGAGTTGCGTGTGTTCGCGCAACACCATGCCGACATTTTCGGCGACCGTCAGGGAACTGAACAGCGCGCCGCGCTCGAACATCACCCCGAAGCGGCGGCGCAGGGGCAGGGCTTGTTCGTCGTTCAGGCCTATCACCTCCCGCCCGAATACCTTGATCGAACCCGACAGCGGTTTTTGCAGCAGCAGGATGGTGCGCAGCAGCGTGGACTTGCCACAGCCGCTGCCCCCCACCAGCGCGAAAATCTCCCGGGGTTGCACGGTCAGGCTGATATCGTCATGCACCACATTCTGTCCGAACCGGCTATACAGGTTGCGGATGTCTATGACGGCTTGGGCAGATGGCGGACTCATATTTTCAACCAGTTGAATATTATGGAAAAAATGGCATCTGCCAAGATCACCAGAAAAATGGAGTGAACCACGCTCACGGTGGTTTGCCGCCCGACACTGTCGGCGCTGCCGGTGACCTGAAAGCCCTGATGACAGCCGACCAGCGCGATGATGGCGGCAAATACTGGCGCTTTGCCGACACCCGTCAGAAAGGATGACAGGCTGACCGCATCGGTGAGGCGATCCAGAAAAACGGTAAAGCTGACATCCAGTTTTGAACTCGCCATGATCATGCCGCCGAATAGTCCGGCGACATCGGCATACACCGTGAGCAGCGGCAGGGCGATGACCAGCGCCAGCAACTTGGGTATCACCAGCAACTCGGTCGGACCGACACCGATGGTGCGCAGCGCATCTATTTCCTCGGTAACTTTCATCGTGCCGATCTGTGCGGCGTAGGCGGAACCGGAGCGCCCGGCGACGATGATGGCGGTCAACAGCGGGGAGAGTTCGCGCAGCATGGAAAGCCCCACCAGATCGGCGATGAAGATATTCGCTCCGAAACGTTGCAACTGGTCAGCGCCCTGGTAGGAAATCACCAAGCCCATCAAAAAAGACAGCAGCCCGACAATCGGCAGGGCTTCAAATCCCGCTGATTGCAGATTGTGCAAGATGGCGCGCCAGCGGATGCGGCGCGGCTGGAGCAGGGAATGCCACAATACGATGGCGGTTTCGCCGATAAATACCAGCATTTCCGATACACGAATCATGCTGTACCAGGCACGCCGACCGATGCGAGTGAGCAGATTCGGCTGGGGTGGGGCAGGCGTGTTCGGCGTGTTTACGCTGTAACTGACGAGTTGCAGCAAGGTGTGGAATTCCGGTTTTAGCCCATTTAGCGTGACCGCGTGTCCGTGCTGCTGTAGGGATTGGATGGTCTGCTGCAACAACCATGCACCAGTCGTGTCCAGCGCAGTAAGTGCCGTGCAGTCGAAGATCAGGTTGCCGTTAGCTAGCCAGACTGTCAGTTTTAGCTGTTGGTTGAGTTGCTCGATTTCCTGCATGACCCAAGCCCCGGTACAACTCACTCTAATGGACGAGGCGTTTTTGATACTTGATGTGTCGCCGGGAAGCCGAGGCCTCCCAGCCGGTTCTATAACCAGTCGGGCGGTTCGTTGTTCTGATAATTTTTTGGTGATACGTTCCATCAACCTGAATCCGGCAGTTAACTGAAGTTTACCAATAATTTCATGAGGTTAAACAGGGTTTGTGGGTGCGAATTTATTCGCACATAACGCGATGAATGTACGAATAAATTCGTACCCACGTCCATTCCAACAGTTTTTCCCAGGATCAATGGCTTTATCCATAGTGGAATGGAAAAACTCGTTCAATCCATTTAGCAGGTACGAAGATTACACAGATTTGCCGAGAATTTCAGAAAATTATCCTTTAAGCAACAAAAAGGCCAGGTTAATAACCCTGGCCTTTTTGCGAGCATTGTTTGGTTTATCCTCATTTCTTATCGGTTTGAAACCCCTGCCTTGCATTCAGCAACACGAGCCGTCAGGCGACATGTTGGCTGGCAAGCCCCTAGCGGGCTCAGGCCGGAACAAGCCCCCCGCCCTTTAGTGCGGGGTTTAAGGGTGCGTAGGGGGAGGGAATGCAAACCCCTCCCCGCTTAAAGCCACCGGCCTGAAGGCCGGTGACAAATTGCGGGTAGTCAGTGTTGCGCCAGCCAAATCTTGTAAACCCCAGCCTCGTAAACATTCGATTGTATATTCTGGCTGGTGTTGATTGCCACAGGTACTGCCAATCCGGGGGCGGGCTGCGATGCGGTAACGGGCGCAACGTTAGTATCGCCGGTATTTTCACTCGTGGGTTTTGCTGGGGCGGGCTCCGGCGCAGGCGCGGCGGGTGCGGGTGTCTCAGGTTGATATTCAAAATTCGTGTCTTCGTCGTCATCGCTTTGCTGTGGTGGGTTGCCGTCGTACACCAAACTCTGACGCCGTTGCAGGTAAGCGTCACGGATGAAGGAGTAGCGGTCTATCATGGCATCCTCCAGCACGGTTTCTTCAGTCAACAGCTGAGCACGGCGATTGATGCCTTTGGTCAGGTACATCTGGTTGCGCGTGCGGACATGTGAGGTATTGCTGATCAGGCTGACTTGCCCATCACCCAGACTGCCAACCCCATCGCGGACTGAACTGGGACCCAGTATCGGCAGCATCAGGTAGGGTCCGCTCTGCACGCCCCAATATCCCATGGTTTGACCAAAATCTTCGTTGTGTTTTTCCAGTCTGGACGCGATATCCAGCAGGCCGACCACGCCGAAGGTCGAGTTAATCAAGAAGCGCGAACCGTCCGATACCGCCTGGGCAAATTTGAATTGCAGCAAGTCATTGGCGGTAACGATCACATCGTCAAGATTGGAGAAAAAATTGCTTACCAACTGTTTGCCAAATGCGGGTACCACGGCGTTGTAGCCTTTTGCCAGCGGTTTGGTAACGACTTTATCCACGCTGTCATTGAACTGATACACGCCACGGTTGAATGACTCGAATGGATCGGCGGGGTTATTCGTATGCGTTGCGGCGCAGCCCGTCAGTGAAATGGCTGCGACTATCAGGAGGGTGCGGATGGGGTTCATGTTGTGTCTCGACGCAGTAAGTTGTGCGGGATTATATAGGGTTTGCGGCTGTTTCGGCAAAGCTCTCTAACGGACATGGAAAAGTCACCACCCCTGATGATGAAACTCTTCATGCCCGTTCCCCTCTCCTCAATCCTCTCCCGCAAGCGGGCGAGGAGGCAAACGAATCGCTGCGCGAGTTTTACGTTAAATGGGATATGCGGTGGGAGGCAGTTCGCCTACATGCAGGTTAAATTGGCCTTGTTTACGTTCGGCAAAGAAATGTTCCAGGCTGAAACGTATCGGGCGGAAGGCGATTTCATCCCAGGGGATTTCGGCTTCGCCAAAGAGCCTGACTTCCAGGCTTTCGATGCCGGGACTGAAATCGAGGTCGAGCAGCCGGGCGCGGAACAGCAGGTGTACCTGATTGATATAGGGCAGGCTATACATCGAATACAGCTCGCCGATTTCGATGCGCGCGTTGGCTTCTTCGAGTGTCTCGCGAATCGCCGCTTGTGTCGTGCTTTCGCCATTCTCCATAAAGCCGCCGGGCAAGGTCCACAGGCCGAGGCGAGGCTCGATAGCGCGGCGGCACAGCAGTATTTTGTCTTTCCATTCGGGGAGAGAACCTATCACCATGTTGGGGTTCTGGTAATGGATCGTGCCGCAGGCGGTGCAGACGTGCCGGGGGCGACTGTCGTCATCAGGGATGCGCAGCGCTACGGCGGCCCCACATGCGGAACAGAATTTCATTTCCAGAATTGCCACCAGGAGGGTTTGCTCAAATCGGAGTCGCTCGACACAGCAGCTGCGGAATTGTTCGCCAGAACACGTCGTGCATCGTCGCGCAGTTCGGTCATCCCCATCGCATCGTAACCTTGCACCATGACTGCCAGTGCCTCGTGGGTTGAAGAACTGTTCGGGTACTGTGAGAGGATGCCTTGCGCACGGTTTACTGCGGCGATGTGTGCGCCACGGCGCAGATAGTATCGGGCAATATGCAGTTCATGTTTAGCGAGGGTGTTGACCAGATAGCGCATGCGAATCCTGGTGTCGGGCGTGTATTTGCTACCAGGGAAGCGGGTTACCAGCTCATTGAAAGCGTTGAAAGCATCTTTTGGCCCCTGCGGGTCACGTTCGGTTGGGTCTTGTCCGCCAATCGTGGCCAGCACGCTCATTTCACCCTTGAAATTAGCCAGACCCTTGACATAGTAGGCGTAGTCAACATGCGGGTTGTTCGGAAATTGCTTGATAAAACGGTTCGCTGTGGCAATCGCCGGATCAGGTTCATCCGTGCGGTAATAGGCATAGGCCATTTCCAGCATGGACTGTTGCGCGTAGCGTCCGTATGGGTAGCGCGACTGGAGCGTTTCGTAAAGTTTAATTGCGCTGCTGTAGTTGCCATCGTCCAATTCAGCCTTGGCCTGACGGTAGAGTTCGGCGGCTGGGAGTTGTACCGTTTGCTCCGTACCGTCCGGTAAGGGGGTAAACAAGCTACAAGCAGTTAACGTAAGCAGCAGAAATACGGCTAAAATGTGGCGCATGACAGAACCCGAAAAAAATTTGCGCGATTATAACGCAAACACGCCCGCCGACGATGTAATCCATTTTGTTGTGCCATCCGATTGTGCCGGTCTGCGCCTCGATCAGGCGTTGGCCAAATTGTTGCCCGAATATTCGCGCAGCCGCCTCCAGGAATGGGTCGCCCAACAGCAAGTTTTGCTGGAGGGAGCGCCCGCCCTTTCCAAAGCCAAAGTATGGGGCGGCGAAAAGCTGGAAGTGTTGCCGCAGATGCATCCTGCCGAGCAGCCCTATCTGGCAGAAGATATTCCGCTCGACATTGTTTACGAAGACGACACCTTATTGGTCATCAACAAACCGGTGGGACTGGTGGTACACCCCGGCAGTGGCAACTGGCAAGGCACGCTGTTGAACGCGCTGCTGCACCATGCGCCGCAACTGGCAGAAGTGCCGCGCGCCGGCATTGTGCATCGCCTTGACAAAGATACCAGCGGTTTGCTGGTGGTGGCCAAGACGCTGGTCGCACAAACCCATCTGGTGCGCCAGTTGCAAGCGCGCAGTGTCAAACGCGAATACATCGCCTTGGTGCATGGCGAGTTGCGACACGGCGGCTATGTGGATGAGCCGATAGGCCGCCATCCTTCGCAACGCGTCAAAATGGCAGTGATTGAAACCGGTAAACCTGCGCTGACGCATTACAAAATTGAAGCTGCCTTTCCCAGTTGTACGCTGCTGCGTTGCAGCCTGGAGACCGGGCGTACCCACCAGATACGCGTGCATTTGACTTACCTCAAGCATCCGCTGGTCGGCGACAGCGTGTACCGCAGCGGTGCGCAGAAATGCGTGATGGAGTTGCGCGACCTGCTGACCCAATTCCCGCGTCAGGCATTGCACGCCACCCAGCTTGCGCTGGATCATCCGGCCAGCGGCGAGCGGATGGAATGGCAGGTGGCGATGCCCGAGGATATGCGGCAGTTGCTGCAACAAATCCGAGCGGCCATTACTCCCCTCTCGCAGGCGTAAGAGGGGGAGAGGGCGGTGAATATGCGCAATGACTGTTTTATTCCCGACTGGCCAGCACCCGCGCATGTCAGGGCGTTGCAGACTACGCGGCGGGGCGGAGTCAGTCTTGCCCCATATAGCAGCCTAAACCTGGGCCAGCATGTCGGTGATGCGCCGCTGGCGGTGGCGCGCAACCGCCACTCGCTCAATACCTTGTTGCCCAGTGAGCCGGTGTGGCTGGAACAGGTGCATGGCACAGCGGTGGCGGATGCCGATTGGGCAAGCTGTCGCACGGTGGCCGATGCCTGCATCGCGCGGCGCGGCAGTTCGGTTTGTGTGGTGATGACGGCGGATTGCCTGCCCGTGTTGTTGTGCGACAAAGCGGGCAGCGTGGTCGGCGCGGTACATGCCGGATGGAAGGGGTTGGCGGCAGGTGTCATCGAGGCTGCGGTCAGCGCCATGGGCGTACCTCCGTCAACGATGCTGGCCTGGCTAGGACCCGCGATTAGTCAGGCCGCCTTTGAAGTCGGCGCAGAAGTCCGTGCGGAATTCGTCGCCGCCGACCCGGAAGCCACTGCCGCCTTTACGCCTGTACCCGCGCAGGGATCAGGAGAGGGTAGCAAATATCTGGCCGACCTCTACGCGCTGGCGAGGTTACGACTGCGCGCGCTGGGTATCACAGAAATCTACGGCGGAGATCGCTGCACCTACAGCGAACCCGAACAGTTCTTCTCCTACCGCCGCGACGGTATCACCGGACGACAAGGCACGTTTATCTGGCTGGAATAAGCGGTTAATGGGTTTAAGCCGCTCGCGATTATCCCAAGCCTGAAATGATGCCGGTTTTTTTCAAGCCTTGCTGGCGCGGGTCTGCCACTCCTGAATCAGGCTGAATCCGACGGCCAGCAGGGTGGGACCGATGAAAACGCCGACGAAGCCAAAGGCGATTACCCCTCCTGTTACACCGAACAAAATCAGCATAAAGGGCAGGTTGCTGCTGCGGCTGATCAGCAGGGGTTTGACCACGTTGTCTACGCCGCTGATCAGGAAAAATCCCCACAGCAGCATGAATATCCCCCATCCCGTGCTACTGGTATAGAACAGCCAGAGGGCAGCACTCCCCCAAATTAAAGGCGGTCCGATGGGGATCAGGGAAAACAGAAAAGTGGTGAATCCTAGCAGCAGTGCGGCTGGCACGCCGGCAATGGCGAAACCGATGGTTGCCACTAAACCCTGCGCCAGACCGGTACCCAGTAGCCCGTACATGACTCCCTGCACGGTATTGCTGATGGTGTCTAGCACCTTCGCGGCGGAAGTGCCGACTATTCGATCCATTGCTACGTTGATAAAACGTATCAGTGCTTCACCATCACGATAGAAGAAAAAGCAGACGAAAGCGGCCAGACTCATTTGCAATACGCCTTGCCCCAGCAGGATGCCACCCGCCAGCAGAAAATCTTTGCTGGGTGCCAGCAAGCGTTCTGCCAGAGCCCGCATTTCTGCCCGGCTGGAGGCAAGCAACTGCCAATAGTTATCGAGTGATTCGCCGATTATCGGTATCTTGCCCAGCCAGCCAGGGGGTTCTATGTATCCGGCATCAATGGCCTGTTTGATCCCGTCATATAGCGCGGTAATGTTGTCGGCCAGGCTGTATGCGGTCAGTGCCAGCGGCAAGATAAGCAGCAGTGCCAGTGAGAGCGTCATGGTCAGCGCGGCGAAGGTTAGACTGCCCCGCATTTTGCGCACTAACCAGCGATAAACAGGCCAGGTCGAGACGCACACCACGGTGGCTAACATGATCGCCGCGAGGAATGGCCGTAGCACCAGAAAGCAGCCCGCCACCAGAATAAACATGACGGCAAGATGAGCGAAGTATTCGAAGCGTTTTTCCATGGGGTGTCTTTTTCCAATGCGGGGAACCAACTGCGCAGTCAGGTGTTTTTGCGAGCCAATAAACAAGCGGTCGTGTTGCTGGGGGTTGGTTATGTAACATATTGAATTTATTAAGTTAATTTCAATTCATTAGATCCCCAGTTGTGCCTGTATTTTTTCCATAATCGCACGCAGGCTCGCTACTTCTTTATTCAGTGTCGCCACCTCGGCTTTCAAGCTGGCGACTTCATCGGATTGGCTATGCGGGGGGCTGGCGTTTGAGGCGATATTCAGTGTTTCACTATCTACCGCCCCGCACAGCAGGTGTGCCCAGCGGTGTTCGCGCGAGCCGGGGGCTTTAGCGAGTTTGACGACCCAGGGTGTTTCGGCTGCGGCAAGCTCTTCGAGGAATGCGTCCACCGAGGAAATGTCGCCGAAGGGGTGCAGGCGGTCGCAGTTGAGGCGTAATTCTCCCGCCGTCTGCGCGCCGCGCAGCATCAGCATCGCCAGCAGGGCGACCGATTGTTCCGGCAATTTCAATGCGCGTCGCGCATTGTGGGCATAGCGCATCACGCGCCCGCCGCTGGATTCGACGATCAGCGAGTGTGCTTTCAGCCCTTCAATGGCGCTGATTACCTCGG
>Ga0210051_1000350_pt1 | contig 41062 bp, 33 predicted proteins | sample CryGey092014_all_FD_185464 | JGI IMG/M metagenome (GOLD analysis project Ga0210051, IMG submission 185464) | Groundwater microbial communities from aquifer - Crystal Geyser CG23_combo_of_CG06-09_8/20/14_all (SPAdes) (version 2) | ecosystem: Environmental > Aquatic > Deep subsurface > Groundwater...
GAGGGTTTCTTTCTCGCCCATGAATCAATTTTACATCAATTTTGTAAAAATGCAATGCATTTTTACATCATAGATGGAACCTTCTATCTTGGGGGCTGGCGAAATTCAGCCCTCCCAGCAGTCCCATGGAGCACCGTTAGATTTATGCATTAACTCTATATTATCCCATGCCTCCAAAACCAAACGGCGGGTGCGGTATCCGCCGTACTGTTTCTCCTCTTTCTCTTTGAGGACGCGGAAGGTTTCGCCGGGGAAATTTTGGCCATACACGTCTTTGGGATCGAGGATATAGCGAAGTGCGACGCGAGTAAGGCCATAAATACTTATTTATTTAAGCCTGACCCCAATTTCGGCCTCGGATACAGTGGCTCCACTGCCTTTCAGGAGGTTGTTGAAAATCCCTAAGAAGTCTTTCTGGCTTACCAAATCCAGGACATGCTTTCTGCTGCCGCGATAGACTTTTCTTACCATTTGGATCCTCTGACCCAATACTGAGTTCCTCTAATGATAGGTTAGATCAATCAAAAAGAATAAGAGCTATGCTAATTGAATAGGTCAACTTTTTTTGGATAAAATTTGTGAATAGCGTAAACACGCCACCCAACTCTTTACATTTCACAAGCAGGATATTGTTTTGGCGGTTTACCGTGTTGTTCAAGAAGAACGGGTTTTTCAATTTTCTTATCCAACTCAACCTGTTCCAGTGTTACCTCGAACTCCCAATTGTCACCAAAGTCATAGAGATAGGTCATTTTTTGCCCGATCCGAAGCGGCAAGTTGCCTATTAAAACATCGTCTGCCCATGGACCCTCATCCATATACGGATGATTGACCCGTTCAAAAGCTCCAAAGGGATTCTCATATTCGAATTGATAGAGATGGTCGTAATCAAACTTAACCGTGTCAAGAATGAATGATGAAAGTGAATCCAGAGAATAACCTGCCGGAATAGCAATCCGGTACCATACTCGTCCCAAAGAGACCTTGAAGATGTAGGTTCCTTCCAGAAAGACCCTTTCGGGAATAGTCAGGGTCTTCTTCCACTCTGGAAAATAAGGCTGAAGAAGAGCTTGCAACCTGCCGACTGTTGCCTTTTCATCTTTTTCTAATACCAAGTATTTGCCATTCGAGAAAAACTTTCTATAAAGTAAAGCCAACAAAGCATCACCGAACGCAGTACGGTCAATCCTTTCAATCCGCCACCCCTCGCCTTCAATAGGCGAAGCAGGCTTTATGGTGATAAGGCCGAACAGTTCGAGGAGTCCAAGGTTATACCAACCGAGTATATATCTAATTGAATATTCGATACCCTTATCCCCCGCAACCTGTAACCCCTTCTTGGGTATGAACTCGAAGAGATGGATCCATCTCATGAAGTGATCAGGTATCAGACTTCTATCGCGCCTATTGATAATTTCTTCCTTTCCACGGAGCAACCAGGTCTCGAATAAGGTAAAGTATTTCTCAGTGGGATTAAGACTTTCCCATATCTGGTAAATTCCTTTATCAACGAGGAATAAGAGCTTTTTCCCCCTTCCTTCAATAAAAGTGAGTCCAGAGGCCCTTAATAGCAAGTATAATCCGTCAATATGGGGGTAAGATTTCTGGTCAGGTCGCCTCAGTCCAAGTTGAATAGGACAAGACAAAAGAGCATTGATCTCTGGCAATAAATTCCTTGGAAACTGATGTGTTCCTGAAACTGGTAAGTCCTTTTCTTTCAAATAATTAAGAATTACATTAAAATCCCTTAGAATAGTCCCCGGACCTCTTTCCATAATAATAGTTTCTTTTAATATACGTTTATGCTCATAAGAAAAATCAGATTTTTTAAATGACAAGTTGACCATTCGATCCTCCACCTCCTCAAACCTCTGCTTAATGAATTTAGATTCCTAACTCCACTTTATCCCACGCCTCCAAGACTAAGCGGCGAGTGCGGTATTCGCCGAACTTTTTTGGAGGACGCGGAAGGTTTCACCGAGGAAATCCGGGCCATATTTTTTATAAAAAATAGAGCCGTCCCCTTTTCCCGCAGAAATTACAGATTCTTTTCATTTTTCACCTCTTTTACAAGAGGTTAGATTTTGTGGGTTGGGAGATGTCGGCGAATACGTATGGCCTTTGGGGTAATTACAGTGAACGCTTTTGTAAGTTCTGAGGCATGCTCTTTGATTGCCGAGCCAACAATCTCTGACTTACTTTTTTGGGATAAACCTGCCACTCGAACGAGTATAACACCTTGATTGGACCGGCCTTGTCTAAATACCATCTCGCCAAAATCCTTGTCTGATGTCAATAAAACGGCTGACTCCTTATTTGCTAAATTTAACACAGCATCGTCAGAAATCCCTGGCTCCATTTCAACAACATACAATACAAAATGACCGTCTCGCCGAAGACGGTCAACGATTTGTCGATCCACACTCTCGTCAGCTAAAAAGTTCATGGTCCTGTCTCAGCAATTGGATAAACCACATCGGCTTTCAGAGATTCAGCAGCAAATGCTAATGCCGCTTGAACAGCCTCACGAGTGAGTCTGGGATGCGCATCGAGTATCTGGTCAACGGTCTCGCCTGCAGCAAGCTTTTCCAAAATAAGTTCGACGGTAATGCGTGTCCCGGCAATAACAGGCTTCCCCATCATTACCTTTGGGTCTGATACAATCATCTTTTTTTCCATTTTAATACCTCTCGTGTGGCTTCCTTTTTTTTAATCATTATACTAAAAAACAGAGATTTCGGCTAATGATTTTATTAAGAGGCTCATTATTGGTTTGGAGAACTTGTTGAACCAATAGGACTGATAACTCAGCAAGTCAATCTACTCCTTTTCATGAAAAAAAACGCAAAAGGTTTCGCCAAGGAAATCAGGCCCAACTTTTTTATGGATGCCGCCCTATTGTTTATTTTTAATACTTCCAAGCACGCTCTGCACGAACGTCCCCATGGTTTTTTTCAAATTTGGATAGCAATCGCCGTTTACGTGTTAGTAGCCATTGTCAAAAAACAGCTACACTTAGACCTGAGCCTCTACACAATTCTACAGATTTTAAGTGTGACGCTATTCGAAAAAACGCCCATTTTAGAGGCTCTTTCAATCATTCAACCCCAAGAATCAAAGGGGGTACCGTGTAACCAATTGACTTTATTCGATTAACATTGGGACACTACTGAGTTTACATAATTCTTTAAGGACAAAATTAAGGCCTCGACAGGCCGGTCAATCACACAACCGATCCCACGCTTCCAGAACCAATCGCCTTGTTCTATATTCGCCGTACTGCTTCTCCTCTTTCTCTTTGAGGACGCGGAAGGTTTCGCCGGGGAAGTCTGGGCCATACAAATCTTTTGAGTGAGGAAGAACATAATTCATCGATGGGATGTGTCAGGGTGTCTTTGTTTTTCGTCTTCCCATTTCTTAGGGGCTTCCGAGGTTAAATTGTAACAGGTTTAATATCTTTCGCTTCAAGATCTTTTCTGTCACCATAAACCAGAAACGGAAGTTTTGAGATCTCTATTTCCACAGTTTTTAACATTTCCTGTTTGGTAGGGATATTTATAAATTCCCCCTTTTTATCAAGGGTAAATTCTCCCACGATTAATACCCCCCTTTCCGTTTTGCACAAAACCGGCACCTTCCATATCTCAGTTTTCAAATCAAATCGCGGTGTTCCTGGGGCGGTTAGATGACCGATGTTTTCGTACAAATATCTTTTTACTTTTTCGTAGATTTCCATATCGTTACCCCTTTCAATGAAAATTTTTCCCAGGCAGTGAAAAACAATTGAACATCTTTTGCTAATTCTATCCCCATGTCAGAATCATGGTAATAAATTAAATTTTGTTCTAATCCAATAATTATCACAAAATGCCCAAAACCCTGTAAACCTCCATAAAGCACAGCGGGGTCTAATAAAGCTATAATTGGTATTCCCCTATTTAATGTTTCTTTAAGGCTCTGCAGGGTAAAATTTTCTACTACTTCTGACAAAAATCCAAGTTTTTCAACTCCAGAGGCAAGTTCTTCACAAGTATTACCAAGCCAACTTGTTTCAAAAATATCTTCCAGTTCTTTTTCAGATAGTCGAATCCCATTATATTCTAAAACCATTCGAATGCAAGCCGGTCCACAAGTAGTAGACTTTTCCTGCTTAAAATAAGGGACCTCTAACTTCAATTATAACTTCCTCCTTGTCTCATTAATTTCACCTATCCCAGGCTTCCAAAACTAAGCGGCGGGTGCGGTATTCGCCGTATTGCTTTTCCTCCTTTTCTTTGAGGACGCGGAAGGCTTCGCCATCTTCTCACCTTCCAATCATCTTTTTTGTCTCCCTATCCCCCCATCTCCGGTTCTCCCCATCTTCATTTCTAATGAGGAATGGCCAACTTTTTTATGGATGTCATCTGTCAATAGTGTAGACCTGACACCATAGCCCTTTTTTTTTCGTGTGGCTTCCTTTTTTTTAATCATTATACTAAAAAACAGAGATTTCGGCTAATGATTTTATGGATCTTCTCCCTATCAAGTGGGTAAAAGTTGTTATTCATAATGCAGGTAGCATGCAAGTTAATACCTTGAGACGCAAGTATTCTTCGTCTCGTAACCCATAGGCACGGCGTTGAATGACCCGAACCTTATTGTTCAGACCTTCTACAAAGCCCAAAGATACCTTGTCCTCCGAGAGGATGAAGGCGGCGATCCCGTCCCAGTGGCTGTCAATCATCTCTGCAAACTCCTCGTACGACTTGAGCCGTTGCCACTTCAAGGACGCTCGCCAGTTCTCGAAGAACTTTCGGGCCCAACCCTCTCTCTTGTACTCCCAAAGCTGGCTGAAGGACTCTTTCAGGAGATAGGCAATGTTCAATCGCTTGTTCGCTTTTAACAACGTCTTTAACGCAACACGCCCTTCGGTGGTCAGATTCTCCTTGTGCGAAAGTAAGGTATACTTCTGGCCCTTGATGAATCGTCGATCCTTCTCAGAAACCCGCGCATACTCATGCTTTCGCACCTTATCTAAGGCCTCGTTCAGATGACGCATTACATGAAACTTATCAAACAGAATGGCCCCTTGAGGAACATGCTTCCGAGTCGAGTTCCGGAAAGCCTTCCACATATCCATGACCACGAGTCGGATCTTCTGGCTTTTCTTTGGCCCCAACCATTCGAAGAACAAATCCAGACTCGCCTCAGAACGGTCTTTGCCCCCAAACCAGATGGGCCGCAGTCGCTCCAGGTCGCTGACCACAATTCGGTAAGTATGCCCTTTGCGTAGAGAAACTTCATCGATGCCCAGCACCTTCGGCCCAGGTGTTCCCGCTCGGCGCACCTGCTCGCACATGTATTGCTTCTCCAAGGATTTGACGGTCTTCCAATCCAAATGCAACTCCTTGGCCACGTCCCGGATACTCGAATCTCGGCAACGACGGCCCACGTAGAAGGCAAATCGCTTGGTATAAAAGGGATAATCGGCCAGCCAACCCAGTTTTTCTTGCTTCACTTTCTGACACCTGCGACAAAAGACCCGACGGATCTCCACCTCCAGGTAGATCCGCATATCTCCGCAGGACAAGTCCCGAACTCTGCGGATCTTCCGGTCGTAGAAAGTGTGTTGAATCGAACCACAGGCTCCGCAAGTTGTTTTTTTCCCCTCCGGATGAGCCGTATGATCCTCGCTTGGGGATCGCCGAAGATACCCAAAACTGTGTGCTGAGGGAGGAACCCAGGAAACCGATATGCATCCCAAAGTCTTCGATTTTTTCGCATGCAACTTTCATATCACTTTTTCCACGCCGAAGACAACTCATAAACCCTTTACTGGAGCGCATTCAAAAGGATTTTTAGCTAATTTTTACCCACTCGGTAAGGAGAAGACCCGATTTTATTAAGAGGCTCATTATTGGTTTGGAGAACTTGTTGAACCAATAGGACTGATAACTCAGCAGGTCAATCTACTCCTTTTCATGAAAAAAAACGCAAAAGGTTTCGCCAAGGAAATCAGGCCCAACTTTTTTATGGATGCCGCCCTATTGTTTATTTTTAATACTTCCAAGCACGCTCTGCACGAACGTCCCCATGGTTTCAGATTTTTTAAATGACAAGTTGACCATTCGATCCTCCACCTCCTCAAACCTCTGCTTAATGAATTTAGATTCCTAACTCCACTTTATCCCACGCCTCCAAGACTAAGCGGCGGGTGCGGTATTCGCCGTATTGCTTTTCTTCTTTTTCTTTGAGGACGCGGAAGGTTCCGCTGGAGAAATCAGGGCCAACTTTATTATAGAGGATTCCTGTGAATAGTGCAGACTTGACACCGGAGTCTTTTTGTGAACCCGCCCCAATTAATTTTTTTTCCGTTTCCTCGGCGAGACCCTATACTCAACCTGGGGTTCCCGAACCTCTATCTGTTCAGCAGGAATACGAACTACTTTGCCATTGCGCCAGATGGCAATCGGAACTCCTTTGCGGCGATGTTCGGCGATCGCCTCAGCCACAGCCTTGCGAAGTGCTTCTTCGGCTTTGTATGCCAAAAGGAAGGAGGTTCTTCTCCTCTTTTTCATTGATCCTCCCTAAATCTTAATAAAATGTTAAAGAGATCTGGATCAAGTATCTCGATCTCTCCCGATTCCTCAATAGCAATCATTTCGGGGACATTTCCTGAATTGTCAAAGATTGTCCATGAGTCCGCCAAAGGTCTATAGACACTGAGAAAATTTGCCAGGCTTCTACCGAAACGGCGGCGAACGGTGCCCTCTGGGATAGCATGTCCTCCGTTTCGCACACGTAGTTTAATCCGTTCCAGTCCTAACTCCACATCGTTAATCCAAAGGAAAAATATATGGATGAGAAACCCCCTTTTTTTCATCTCCTGCAGAAGTCTCACATATGTCTTTCCCGAAAGGGTGGTTTCAAACCCAAAATCCAGCCCGCGCCCGGCCAACGAATGAATTTGCTCCAGCATAATTCTTCCAGCTTTGAGAGCAGCTCTTTCTGGATCGAATGGAGACAAACCACTTGCAATTAGATCAACATTCACAAATTCGAAGCAATTCGCATAATCCGGAAGAAACTTACGAGCAAAAGTCGTCTTCCCAGCTCCATTAGGACCCGCGATGATGTAAAGGTTTGGTGTTGCGTTTTTATTCTTCAAGTGATCCTCTCATTCAATGAGCTGCTTTCCCTTGAGCTTTGCCTGCCCGCCCCTTCTTCAGCATAAGCGGGAGCTTTCAGCTCTAATGTTTAAGCCGTGTGCTGTGCTCTCTGCTTTATGTTTTGATTATTTGGATAGTGTTCTATATTCCGCAATCCCTGGCCCGTGCAGTGGGAAGCAAACTTAACTGGGCCGCATTCCTCATTCCGCAACCTCCCCCTTGTCATAAAGTTTATCCCATGCTTCCAAAACAAGGTGGTCGGTGCGGTATTCGTGGTATTGCTTCTCCTCCTTTTCTTTGAGGACGCGAAAGGTTTCGCCGGGAAAGTCTGGGCCATATACGTCCTTCGGATCGAGAATATAGCGAAGTTCGTCACGTGTAAGACCATGTCGATACCGAATTACCGTCGCCTGACCCTATTGCCCCCCTTTTAAGCCTGAAATCAGCCTCCTTTTTTTAGAAATGACTAATTCGATCAAGCAGTTAACTTGGTCCGCCCTCAATCCCACCCACTCCCAATCGATTACCAATTATTTAAACTCCCGTACATACCACCTAAGAACATTTTCTAAGTTTTTTAAAGCAACCTTCGATTCCTCTGCTGTGAATTCCTCCCCTTCTTGATAATGACTTGCGATATCACCCCACTTTTTTAAGAAATCTATGGATGCTGTAAGCTTGCGCGTCTTAAAAACACCCTTATTTTTTAGATAATCTAACTTATCCGAAAAAAGGCTTTTTTTAAATTCTCTTAGTTCCTTTTCACTGAGTACTGAAATTGCTATTCTTTCACACAAACCCTCAAGTATTTTACGGGTAGTATTGAGACAGGCCTCCGGTTTCGATTCACAGAAGCTACATGCTTCTACATAAAGGTTATATAGCTTAGGATCGTAAAGCCTTAGAGCCTCTTCAAGAGGCGGAGCATCCTTTGATTCCTCTGCTTCGGTCTCTGGAGCTTCTCCACCCTTCTCTTTGATGAAATTAGCTACTTCATTCAAGGTCAGTACTCGGTGGTATCCAAGAAGCCACCTCTCCTTAATATATTTTACATTGCCATGAATATCCTTAATTACAAAATCACCCGTATCGGCATTTGTAAGATTATTTCGAACCCTCTCAGCATCTGAACCCCAGATCGCCATCCCTTCCATGACTTTCTTTCGATCCCTATCAGTACCCAATTTGCCCACTATCCATGTTCCGCAATTACTCAGGCCTTTATAATCAATGTCACCTGGATTTTGAGTTGCTAGGAGACAACAAACACCTTGTGAACGACCCTGGCGAATAAGATAGTTTATTCCCCATTTAGATGCACTCTCATAGGGAAAACTTGGATAAAACGCCTGTTTTCCTCCGCCAGACCCAATTTCATCGATATAAAAGATTACTCTTGGAGTGCTTGTGCCGCCAAGCTTCCTCATCCACTCATAAATTTTGTAAGCAACCTGCGCCACAACGAAGCTACGGTCTTCAAAATGTTCCAATTCGGTTACATTAATAATGCTCAGTTGTGTCTTGCCATTCGATCCCTCTAAATTAAATAACTTCATATTAAGTGGTTCTCCTTCGAACCACATTTCCTCTGGACCTGATATTTGCGTACTGATTTTATTTAGAAGGCGACGCTTTCTATTTTCTGCATTAATATATTCTTCTACAGGCAGACCACCTATTTCGCGAAAAGGAGGATCTTCGGCTAATCTTAAAAGCTGTAGCATCCCATTTTTTCCATCAAGATTTACTTCGTGAAGCCAAGCATAATGAACCAGTTCATACAGATAGTTACGTTCGTTTTCGATTCGACTTCTTTTTACTCCAGGATAAAGCCGGTCAATAAAGGCATTTGTCAAGGATGCAACCAGATTATTGAATTCCTCTCGCTCCTCTTTAGAAAGCTTTATGGCGTCTTCGGGTGAGCTAAGGGGCGATGCAAACGCTAAAGGAATACCTTTTCTAGACCTGGGTGTAAATATTTTAAAATGAATTTTATTATTGAACTTTTCCAAATACTCTTCATTCAGACCGAAACTAAGCAGCCGTTCATGATGTTTTGTTGCCTCAAGTTTGGCTTTCTTCCTTTTCTCATTCTTATCCTTGCCCTCAACCCACGGTTCAAAGTTTCCTGGATCAAATGATTTGAAAGTTAATATAAGGGATGTCAAATCCCCTTTTAAATCTATAATAATTGCTGGTATCTCTTTAAGCGCAGCCTCTTCAATAATAGCTTTTCCAAGGACTGTTTTACCAGAACCAGTAACTCCACAGATGAAAACATGTGTAAGTAAATCCGTTATGGGAAGGAAGAAGTTATTAGAAAGCTCATATTTTCTTCCTCCTACCATGTTATATTCCTTGCCTATATATAATCCTTCCGTTGACTTCCCCCCCCTCTCCTGCTCTAATGAAATAATAAAGGTCCTCTCCTCCAAATTTAGGGGTTCAATTATAATAGAATCTTCGACATTTGGATTATGATTTCTGTACCACTCACCTAATCCTCCTAGTAATAACCTCTGTGGATACAGGTCAAAATAATATTTTCTTCCCTCTTGATCCCTGAAATCGAGGGGGTCTTTTTCTAACTTCGAATCGACAATATGAACGAATTCTCTTGGTAGTTCTATGTAGCCCTGTCTAAATTTCTTTACAGGTATCAAAAATCTACCGTAGCTATTTGATTTTTTACTGGTCTGCTGCATTAGAATCCTCCTTGATCATATTACTCCTGTTGTTTTCAGTTTCCGAGCCAAAGTTTCCTTTTCTTTATATAACAATGGCACATTATATTTATTAACTTCTTCTTTGATACCCTCTATTTCCCCCCTCAAATTTTCAAGATCAGACTGCGCCTCGTTGATTTTAAGATCAATGGAGGCGCTTTCTGTTTGAATTAAACTCTCCTCATTATTTAAATCAGGGAGTTCTTTTTTAAGTTGGACTAATCGATGATCTATACGAAGAATTGAATCTTCGATGGTCTTTGCTTCACCTATCACTCTTCGTTTATTTTGGGAAAGCCTAAACATAAAAAGAACTACAATGAGCAAGATAAGAAGTCCTATAATTTTGTAAAGTATTTCACCTATAATGATTAGAGGTCCTGCAATTAATATTAAAACTGTCACACATAAGTAATACAGAATTCTTAACTTCGGAGCGCTTAATTGCTGCTGAACAAACTTATTCTTTTCATGAAGTTCATTTTGCCTTTTCTGGCTTATGTCTATTTTGTGATCAACGGTTTGTATTTTATTTAATAAATCAGATACACTTCTCCGAAGAGCCTCTTTCTTCTCCTCCAATCTTAGCAGATCTACTCCTCTGGCCTTTTCTTCCTGTTCCAATTTGGAACGGGAAGATACTAAGTTTTGATAATTCAATATCTCTTTATCAATCTCCAATATTCTCTTTTTCCAATTCTCTGTCCAGCTCTTAAGGCCCCATTTGTCAACAAATTCAATAAATCTAGTATCATTTGCATCGAAAAAAGTTATTTCAAGAATTTTATCTTTATGAGTAACAAAGACCTCAGCGAGTTCTTTAGCTATCTCTTCGATAGTAAGAAAGTCGCCTATCTTTTCAAGTACCCTATAAACCCAATCATCCTCTCTTATCGCAAGGCCTAGTGAAACCGGGTCGATATCTGGAAGTTTTTCTACCCAAATCTTGAGCCCCCATATTCCTCTGGAGTTAGTGGCGTGAACAAAAAGGTGATCGTTATGTGAAAGAATTGCCTGAATTGTAGACAATTCTACTTGCTCTGATAATGTTTCCAATAGGTTGCGCTGAATTTCCTTTACGTGTAGATAATGATATCGCACACGCAGCAAATTATATATTCCGTGCCTTAAATTAGAATTGCGGATGTGGTCTTTCTCATCTTTCCTGGTAGGTGAAGCTTCGTGTATTTTTTGAAAAGTAGTATAAAGAATCGGTTTTTCTCCAGGAGTATCTGGGCTGTTAATGTGAATCATGTCTCCAGGTTTTAGTTGATTTTCCTCAAACCATTGTTTTATTTCATTTCCATAGATTTGATCGGCCCCATTATCAATATATGCATGTACTTCATATTCTCCATATGCTTTAAAAGTGATTTCTTTAGAAAAATTGCAATAATCAATTAGATCTCTTAATCCCTTAGTGATTTTAATAAAACCCCATTTTATGGCTTCTTGACTTAGAGTATTTTGAATTGTCTTCGGAGGAACGGGTCTTCTTATATCCCATTGTATTTCTTCTGTTATTTTGCACTTAATAAAACTGCCATTACATTGAAGACAATAATTTAGACTAAACAAAAACGCTTCATATTTTTCACTTTCTGGTGCAATCTTAATAACCTCACGCGTAAGGAATTCACTTGATAAAGGCTTACCATTTTCTTTTATACAGTCATGGCAGAGCTCAAGCTCATCAGGTCTTATTTCAGGCAGTAAACTTCTTATAAACCATGTGTCATCAACATTCACAAATTCTTCGTGATGAGCTAGAGAGCCCCTAATAACTGGAATTATCTTTTCCCTTTGTTCATTAACTATATTTATAGGTAAAATGATACCCTCCTTGGGCCCGTCTTCAGCATAACGTTTCTTAGGAAAAGTTGGGCAGTTTGAAGCAAACTGCTTCTCTTCTTCGAAACCATGAAGAGAGACAACCAACTTATCGTATCGTCCCATTTGCGTACTTTCGTGTCCTTTTTCAATCCACAGTATTTCACCAATGACAAATTTGTTATTGGGAAAACAAAAGAGGATTCTTTCTCCAATAGAATATTTTTCCGTTGGTAAATAAAGTCGAGTTTGGTGTATTCCGGCAAACTTCTCAAGTCGATTTGAGATAATCAATTCGGCTACTTCTGTAATCTGAACTGGTTTAATTCTCTTTGAGATGAAAATTTCAATTTGCCTGATTTCTGCTGGCTCTAAGACAAAATTTTCGAAATCGAATGCCTTTCTTTGAAAGGATCGAACAGTGTCATGATTGGTTGGCGCCATGTTTAAAAAGGTATTTGAATTGGTTAACAAATCTCTATAATTCGTTGTCAGAGACTGTATACTCGTTGAAATCTTAAAATAGAACCAAATCCCTTTATGCCTTAAATTTGAAAACCGGTTCCAATATCTCATTCCCCGCCTGCGGCAGGCGAATTCTGCATTCCGCATTTGTAATGGGCTAACTTTTTTATGGATGACACCAGAGGCGCTTTTCCATTATGACTTTCAGAGTCCTTTGACTTCATCCTTGAATTCAAGAATCGCAGATTCAAAGGATTTATAAGTTTTCTCATCCGGGAATGCTTCATTTAATTTATTTCCAGGCCCATACCGTTTAATATCATCCTGCTTCCATTTTTTTGCCACAGGTAAAAATAATAGTTTTTTTCGGAACATCTCAGCAACGTCATCCCCGACCCGCGCCCTGATATTTTGAAACCTAAATCTAATGCTACCGCTTGTCCAAACGGTAAAGAGCGAAATATAATCTGATTCACTTTTCGGATTTTGTAACTTGAATGTAAAAGAACCTGACTCAGCACCGGTCCCCCAATCCAATTTGTCAGAATTACTTCTTGAAAATTTTTCCAATTTCTCTAAGATACTGTAAACTTCGGATTGACCAAGTTGTTCTCGAGCTGCTTCAAGAAATTTCTGCTCGTCCCATTTCGATCTGTCGCTTGGTTGTCTCCCTGTGGTCTTAATCTCTGCTCCAAATAATTTTGGAATCAAAATCTCCTGATCTTCATGCTCATAATACTCAACTTCTACAGCGAAGATCGCAAAATTACTGTTTTCATTAATGAAGACTATTAGGTCCTTTAATTGGTCATGTAGTTTATCCATAAGCACAATAAATTTAAATCTCCCTTCATGAACATTCTTTGCTAAATTTTCCAGCAACCCCGTTAACTCTTCATCATCCAGGTCGAAAAAATCCTTTATTTTGTCGCGGATGTTAATCATTGACTCCTGGGTAACTATTTCATCGACTTTCTGTATAAAATTATTGGACTCTCTGTATAATTGCCACAGTGAGGCGCCATAATCCAATACCTGTGCGACAACTAGCCGTTTATCGGGATTCTTATATAATTTGGTTTCAACAAGATACAACTCGCCGTCTTTATCTATGCCCAACGCATCAATTGCACCAGCTCCGCTGGGAAATTCTCTCGCCAGTATCAGCAACTGAACATCCTCTTTATAATCGTAAAGAGGGATGCATTCTGGATTCTCATAGATCTGCCTCTGCAGAAAATCCTCTTTAGGGATACTGATTTTATCCAATTTCTTCGCATTCTTTCCTTTTTTTGAAATTATAATAGCCATAAAACCTCCTACACGTTCAAAGGAAATACCTTTTCCGCTATTTAATGTGAACCCGTGACTTACCCATTAATTGAATTCTGAAGGTTTGACCCCCAATTTTTCATCAGGGCCAACTTTTTATGGATGCCACCGAATCTCAATTTCTCAAGCCCAGATGGCTAATGCCCGAAGGCCATTTCTAACCCCAATACTTTCTTCCAATAAGCGGGACCTTTGTCGAAGAGGGACTTGTCAAATGAAGGTTTCAGCCTTGCCTGAAACGGATGTGGGCCCATTTGACTGGCTCTGTACGTCGTTTCCTCATCGTTCGACCATTCCGCCCAAGTCTGAAGCTCAGCGCGACCTGACAACAATGGTTGCCAGGCGACCCGATATTGGTCGATTGTTAGATTTATTTTTCTTGCTGCTTCCGACGTCTCTCCTCTCAATTCAGCTTTATGCTTCTTCCAACTCTTCTCGTCAAGCAAGTTGAGCGCTCTTGCGATCTTCACACGAAACGAAGAATCGCCAGAAAAAGAATTCTTCTCCTGAATACACCGCTGGGGCACTATTTTCTTAACCGGTTTAACCCCGATATGGGAAACCAATCTTGCGAATAACTCAAAGGTCTCTCCAAACTTTAACAAAGGGCGCTTGTCGTTGGGATTAGCTGTAAAGAAACCATAGACCCCAGGCAAATCAGGGGGCAAATCCCCAAATTCTTCTTCCCCTTTGAACATCGCTCTGAGCCGGCCTACAGGAATCGATCGTTCATTCATTTCTCGTATCAATTTCACCGCAATTGGTGTGACAGAAGCAAGCCAAACAGACCAAGTTTTATCCCAGCCTATTTTGAAATCTTTGATATCCATACCCCTACTCCTAAGTCATTGGGGCAACTTTTTTTAGGGATGACACCAGAGATCAGTATCTAAAAAAACTACCTTGTTGAATGTTGAGGTCTGCCCCCGAGTTCTTCTTTTCTAATGCTTCGGAGCACGCTCTGCACGAACGTCCCAGAAGGAAGTTCTACTACTCAGCCACAAACAAAGAACTATAGTTAGATTTGTATACGCGTTTTATATCTAGGAAACTGATTATTTTCCTTAAAAACGGAGACATTGCTTGGGTTTTGACAAGCTTTGCCCCATCGTATTTTTCGTGGAAAGTAAAAATTACATCCTGTTTAGCCCTAGTAATACCAACATAAAGTACACGCAGTTGTTCCTGAATATCTCTATTATAGACTGGCATTAAGCTCTCATTAAGCCACATGATAAAAATAAATTCTGCTTCTAACCCTTTGGCAGAGTACATTGTTGTCACGAAGACCCTGTCATCCTCGGGGATATCCTCTGCAATTTCTTTACCAGAGTCTATAAGCCCAAATTTTTCATGAATAAATTTGATAATCGACCCCAAAGAATAAGGCTGCTGAGTAGCTTCGTTTATAGTAATGTTAACCTCTGGGAATAATGATTCATTTATTAGAAGCCAAGGAAAACCCAATAGTCCTCTCTTAAACTCTTCTATATCATCAATGTTCTCGCGTATATTTTTAAGATGTTCAAAAATTTTCTTAATCTCTGAGGAATCTAGTTCTGAACAATAATCATACAATGACTTGTTAAGTTTCATGGCATTATGTCTCAGCTGCATGGCCTCCTTAGGTTTAATTCCAATGATACTTAACCATTGTCGGAGTGCCAAACTATCATTAGAATGTAATAGGCGAAGCACTAACAACAATCGCCAATGGTCATCAGGGATTACTGGTTTTTCCCGTTGTTTAGTTGGTATCTGGTATTTACTTTCCAAAATTGAAGAAACCTTGCTAACAAAAGCCGAATTGGGACAGAGAATCATTACATTTTTATAGGAAAGGGGGGCACCTTTGCTATTCTTCTTTTTCTTTATTATTTCCTTGATCAAAGTGGCTACAGCATCGATTTGAATATCGCTTTTGGTACATTGTAGGGTACAAATCTTTACACCATTATCAGGTGGTATATTAACTTCCGCACCTAGATAATCCTCCCCAGATATCAAAGCTTGTGCAGCGCGTAATATATGAACTGGCAATCTATGACATTCGACAAAACGTACCTTATCCCACTTCTCAGATTTCCAAAGAGCTCTTATTCCACTTGGGTTCGCATGACGAAGTTGATAAATACTCTGAGCATCATCACCCACAACAACAACTTGGCTCCCACAAGTTGAACTAGCAAATTCAACTAATGTCTGATCCATAGGGTTGAGGTCTTGATATTCATCGACTTGCAAAAACACCTGAGGGAAATCTGCTTTCCCACCTGACAGAATCTTACAAGCAGATTGGACTATTCCTTCCATATCGAAAGTATTATAGAATCTAAGTAATTTCTCATAATATTCTAATACTTCCTCACGCTTATCGGTGGGGATAGGGCTATCTGAGGGGAAACGGTTCATGCAACGATAATGAGTAATATCTTCAAGTAAACGTGATGGTTCAATAACAAGATTTAGATCACCTATTAATTCTGACGCTAAAAGTAAGTGTTCCCCCTTCTCCCAAATCATAATAGAAAAATTATTTTCTCTATTAATAAGTTGTGCATATTTATGCACAATACTTTTAGCATAAGCATGGAGAGTGCTAACCCTTGGAAAAATAAAAGTCGCTTCTTCAAATGCTTCTTTTCCTACATCTTTTCTTACTTTACTTTCCGTATCCCTACGACTTGTTCTAGTAAATGTTATAAAGGATACTTCGCGATTTGGATCTTCTTTAAGTAATTTGATCATACGCGTAACTATAGTTCTCGCCTTGCCAGTGCCTGGGGCTGCTATGACAACTAATGGTTTACCAGTATGATTGATTACTTTTGTTTGTTGTTCAGTAGGAAAACCCATAATCACCATCTAAAAAGGACCAATTGTAGCCCCTGAATGGGTCAGACTTTGAAACGTCAATTAAGTTAATAAGCAACACTGATTCCGATCGTTCTTGCTCTCCTATTTTCGCAACTCATTCAGTTGCACCCAGTCGCCGGGTGCCCGTTCATATTTCCAGAATCTCCACCCATTACAAGCGCGACGTTTACATGCTGCTGCGCCCGCAAGAGAGGGGGACAAGTAGACCTTACCTTTAAATCTGATCGATCCATTACGCCTAACATGGGCTTTAATAATCTTTCCTTTATAACGAGCCTGCAAATTCATTGGACCGTCGATGTAATTCGCCAGAACAGGTTGCCTTCCTGTGGTTAACTTTCCTTCTTCCACCTCTGAAACCTTTTCCTTACCCAAAAGTGAAAGAAGCTCATTATGTTGCCGTGAGCGGATATCTCTCGCAAATCTTCTTCGTATATCCTCAGATTTTAGAAACTTTCCCTTTGGTTTGTTTCCTTTCGGCTTAACGACCCGGAGGATAAGAGATTCCAACTCTTTTAGATGGCTGTCGCCAATAGTGAGGTAAACACTGAACCGATCCCAAGAATCCTGGTGATGGTCCCGTAGATGATGAGCGAGGCGAGAGCGGAGATTATTAGCCAATCCTATGTAATAAAGTTTGTTTCGCCGATAAAGGGCATATACACCCTGCCTGCGGCGAACATATCTGCGCACGATCTCTTGATATTTCTCCAATGCTTCGCGGGAAATATTTTCTAGATGTTGACATACCAAAGGTGCGCGTTTGCTCATATCACAATTCTCCTTTGAAGGCTTTGTCGAAGATCGATGGCAGTATCGCGTTAAGTTCCTGCTGTGTCTCGGCCTCTATTTGTTCCATAATATTTACCTTAGCCGCAGATCATTAAAAATGGGATGTGTTCTCATTTTCCCCGCTATCCAAGTAAACCCAACTCCTGAAAGCTACAATATCCTTTCTTCGTCACAATCACTTGGTCTAATACTCGAATGCCCAGGATTTTTGCAGCTTGGACAAGTTGTTCATGAATCTTCAAATCGGCATCACTTGGGTTCAGTTCACCGGATGGGTGGTTGTGGGCAAAGATGACGGAGGCGGCACGGTCCGCAATAACATCGGCGAAAACCTCGCGGGGATGAACTTGGCTATGATTCAAGAGTCCAATTGTTACAACCCTCTTCTCAATGACCTCGTTTGCCCCATTCAGTGAGATGCATACAAAGTATTCTTGCTGTTTACTGGCGATATCGGTGAGCAAAGGCAAAACATCCTCTGCCTTTGTTATCTTAGTCGTCTCTTTGATCAAGTGGCGCCGGGCAAGTTCAAATGCGGCAATAAGCTGATATGCCTTAGCCGGACCCATCCCAGGAATGGCCGTTAAATCCGTTTCCGTGAGACCGGTCTTCTTTTTTTGGATGATTCCCGCGATTTCCTTTGACATGGATCGGACATCATGCCCTTCCACTCCCCGGCCCAGGATTACCTGCACGAGTTCTTCGTCGGAAAGGGCTGCGGCGCCCTTGGTTCTAAGTTTCTCGCGCGGTCGATCATATTCCGGTATTTCCTTAATCGTCTTCACTTCTTGAGATCCTTCAATTCAATGGCATTTTCAAGTATTTATCCTCTCATAAACCTTATTCAGCATCCATTTCCTGACAACATCTCCAAACTCTTTATCATCCAAAATTTTCTCAAATATTTCGTGGTTGTCCTCCATCCGCTCTATCAATTTTGCCAAGAAAGCTTCATCAAAACCGTATTTGAAGTTTTCAATGGTGTTGCTTTTAGCCTGCATTTGCAGTTTTTCATCGCTGATTAATTCCTCTTCTATCTGTTCAAAGAATAGCTTATCGGCATTATTGAAATCCGTACCAAAGCGCTCGTTTAGAATTTCGATAATTTCAGAAAGATGTGCTTTTTCTTCTTTAGCCCTTTTTATCCCAGCCTCGGTAATATTCTGAATGCCAACCTCGCCCCGCGCTTCCAAGGCAATCGCACCTTCCGAAGCCTTCTGCAGCCTGTAATACTCCAGGGCAATCTCATCAGTAAGTTTTAATCTTTCTGCCAAGTCTGTTTTAGGCAGTTTGGTAAGTAATAATCTCCCGTAAGCAAAAAACTTCTCCAATCCAATATCCTGAAAAGTAATAATTTGAGAGAGATAGGAATAGATATTTGTCCAGGTTCTTAACCCCTTCTTAAACTCATCCTGGTCGTTTTCCTCCAATGCTTTATAACGATCAACTGCTGGATCAATAAAAGCATTCAACTTTCCTTGTTCTCTGGGGTTCAGCATATTCCTCGACATAAAATAGACTCTGGCAAAGGCATCGATTTCGGATTGCCAGTAAACCTGTTTTTCATCCAGCTTGTTTTTAAGGTCATAAAGGTGATTGGGGTCAGTGACCTGTTCAACAGTAGTCATTTCATAGTAGGGCTGAAATGACTTCAATATAGTGTCCCGGTCATTTACGAAATCCAGAATAAATGTGTCCTCTTTCCCTGGATGGATACGGTTGATTCTTGAAAGGGTTTGGACCGCCTTCACTCCGAAAAGCGGTTTATCTACAAACATCGTGTGCAGGAGCGGTTGGTCGAATCCTGTTTGATATTTTTCCGCGACCAACAAGATTCTGTAATCTCCTTTGTCAAAAACCTCCGGCAATTGTTTTTCGCCAAATCCGGTCAATTGGGGTTCTGATATACCTTCCGGGAAATCATCGTCTTTTACACTGCCGGAGAAGGCAACGAGCACTTTGATCCAGTTATACCCTTTTTCTCTGATGTATTTCTTAAATTCAAAGAAATAACGTTTTGCATGGAGGCGTGAACTCGTTACCACCATAGCCTTCGCCTTGCCCCCAATCTTCTTGGATGTAATCTCCCGGAAATGCTCCACCATCACCTCAGTTTTCTGGGCGAGATTGTGCGGATGCAACGAGACAAAGCGAGCAACAGCTCTGACGGCCTTGCGTTTGTCGAACTCAGGATCCTCTTCAATGGCTTTTGCAATACGGTAGTATGTCTCGTAGGTGGTATAGTTTTTCAAGACATCAAGGATGAAGCCCTCATCAATGGCCTGGCGCATGGAATATAAGTGAAAAGGCCGTGGTTTCCCATCCGGGTCCCTGTTGCCGAAGACTTCGAGTGTTTTGGCCTTAGGCGTTGCAGTAAAGCCGAAGAAACTTAAATTTGGCTGTGGTCCACGGGCTTCAACAACTTTTCTTATTTCATCTTCTTCATCTTCAAATTCCTGTCCGTCTTCAAGGGCAGCCTCTTCAAGATTTTTAACCGAAAGCACCTCTTTCATCTTGCGCGTTGATTCACCGCTTTGTGAGCTGTGCGCTTCATCTACGATGATGGCATATCTACGATTTGGTAGGTCGCCCACTTTTTCAATGACAAAGGGAAATTTCTGTAAAGTGGTGATGATAATATTCTTACCTGTGCCCAATGCATAGGCCAATTGGTTGCTGTCCTTATCGATTTTTTGTACAACCCCCTGCTTGTGTTCGAACTGGTAAATCGTATTCTGTAACTGCTGATCCAACACAAGCCGGTCAGTAACAACGATCACACTTTCAAAGACCCGCTCATCTCTGGCGTTGTGTAGACTCGATAATCGATACGCCAGCCAGGCAATGGAATTGCTCTTGCCTGATCCTGCTGAATGCTGAATCAGGTAGTGATGTCCAGCACCGTCTTCTTTGGCATGACCTGACAATTTCCGAACTGAGTCCAGTTGGTGGTAACGGGGGAAAATCATGGTTTCCTTTTTGTATTTCTGACCAGTCGTCTTATCTTCTATATCTTCTATCTGCAGATGCAGAAATCGTCCAATGATGTCCATCCAGGAGTCTTTAGCCCAGACGTTTTCCCACAAATATGCGGTCTTGTAGCCATTCGGGTTGGGCGGATTTCCTGCGCCATTATCATAGCCGAGATTAAAAGGCAGATACTTTGTTCTCTTGCCGTCAATCCTTGTGGTCATATAGACTTCATCGGTATCCACGGCAAAATGGACCAGAGCCCGCTTTTTAAACTGGAACAAAAGTTCCCGTGGATCACGGTCCTCGATGTACTGTCTTCTGGCATTCTGAACGGTTTGGCCTGTAAAAAGATTTTTCAATTCCACGGTACACACCGGCAAACCATTCAGCCCTAAAACCAGATCAACGGAATGTTCACTTTTCGTACTGTAATGCACCTGACGGGTGACAGTCAGTCGGTTTTTATCATATAGAGCTTTTGTTTCCGGATTGAGTTTTGTTTCCGGTTTAAAATAGGCCATGTCAAATCGCACGCCGTAGTCAACGATGCCATTCCGCAGCACGTCCAGTGTGCCCCGCAAATCAAGCTCTTTGAACAGGCGTTGGATAACGCGGTTTTCTATATCTGCTCCGTGGATGGCTTGCAGCTTTTCCCATTGCTTAAACTGGGTTTCTTTCAGAAAAGCAATAACTTGTTTCTTATCAAGGGCCAGTTCCTGGCTGAAATCAGAAGGAGTGGTTTCCATGTACCCACCCTGGTCAACCAGAGATTGAATAATAGCCGATTCAAAGGTAGATTCGTTATAAATAGAAGTTAACACCTTTATCTTCCCTGTCCCCGTCCTGCCTAAAAATCAATATTTCGCGAACGTTCCTGTCCCATTCCGGCCTTGCGGGTTTTCCCTGTTTATATTTGTGTCGCATATAATTCATATTATGCAACACAACACTGGTTTTGTGGCGCCTGTGCAACTCAAGCATTTTCTTCTACAATATTAATAAGTTCATGAAACATTACAATCGCTGCCTGTCGTCCGCTCGCGGGCCGGATATCCCGTATGAACCCATTTTTCTTGAGATCCTTCAAAATCCTCAGGGCACTGTCTCTTGGGACCTTTGAGCGGGAAATGAAGTCACCGCTATGAAAGATTGGATGGTCAAAGAGCGCGTCAATTGCCTGTATCACATACTGGGACCGGACAACCTCGGGAATCTTCTGCTTCATTCGTTCATAGAGATCAAGGATTTTCCTGGTTTTTCCCGTGTTGGCCACTGCTTGCTCCATGAGGCCCTTCAGAAAAAATGTTATCCACCCGTTCCAGTCGTTTTCGAGAGACAGGCCTTGCAGCCGAGCATAATAGACCTCCTGGTACTTTTCGAGATACTCGCTCATGTAGAACATCGGGCTGGATAGTATGCCTTTCTCGAAAAGAAAAAGAGGGACGAGCATTCTACCAAGACGGCCGTTACCATCGAGAAATGGATGGATTAACTCAAATTGGGCCTTAGCAACGGCCAATTGAACAAGGCGGTCCTTTTCGTCAATGTGCAGATATTTCTCCCAGGCGCTCATGGATGGTTCTACATCTTCCCAGACAGGAGGTATGAAAGATGCCTTTTCAATAGGATCACCCGGGCGGCCGATATAGTTCTGAGTCCTCCTGAACTCACCCCGCGCTTTATCACGACCCCGGACGCTATCCAGAAGAATGAAGTGAAGTTCCTTCATTAGATTTAAGCAGCACGGCCTTGTCTTCAGAGAGTCCACGGCATGGTTCATTGCCTTACGGTAGTTTATGATTTCCGAAATATCCGCAAGGCGAGATGCCTCCATGGGCTCCCGGGAATCGGCTTCATATCTCATTACCTCTTCGATGTTGGCCTGAGTTCCCTCTATTCTGGAAGAAAGCACAGCCTCACGGGTAGTCAGTGGGGAGAGCAGGACCGAAGGGTTGACGATGCTTTGCAGCATGCCGTCGTAACGAGCCAATGCAGCGTTAGCCTGCCCTATGAGGGTAACATGCGCTGCCCAGTCGATGCAGTCCAGTGGCAGATTCTTCGGTTTGTAAGGCTCCATTAGCCTTCCTTCTTAGTCATAGTCTCGTTCTTATATACGAACGTCAATTTTGCCTGTCACCGCTTCACTAATCAGTGCAGTGCGGTATTCCTGTAAAAGTTCTATTTCATGATGGGTTTTAGATATGACATCATCCATCTGATCTGTCTTGCGATCAAGGTAATTGGCAATAGCGGTTTGTTCTCCATTTTGGGGATACGGTATCAATAATTGACTGATAAAATCATCCCAACTTGCTCTTGGCATTTTCGAGCCATAGGTTGAACTGTCAACTATTTTAATAAAATCATAAGATAGCACTCGGTAAAATAAAAATGTAGGGATCAACTCTCCTTTGCTCCGAAAGATAAGTAATTCACCAAGACAACCGCCATTCTTATCTGCAAGATATGCTTTTGCTAAATAAGGCCTTAGTTTATTGAACAAAACATCGCCCTTTTGAAACTTTCTCAATTCTCCTTGGAAATTATTTTCGTTTTCGAGACTTATCAATCGTCCAGTTTTACTTTCAATGTTTTCAAGCGATATTTTGAATTCAATATCGTATTCTGTTTTTTCATTAATCGCCCAAGCTAAATATTTTAGCTTTTTCACTTCCCAATTAGCTGGAATCTCTTCCAGCCACGAGATGCCGCTGTCCCTCATGGGCGCATCAGTATTCAATCCTTTGGTCACTGCCTGGTTGATGGTGGCAGTTTTTTCTTCATTTAAGAGATCAATCAACCGCTGCTTCTTGGCAATCAGATCGTCAATCTGTGCGGTTTTCTCGTCGAGGTAATTCGCAATGGCTGTTTGCTCTTGTTTGGGAAGTTCTAACACAATTGATTCAGCCACATCATTCATATAAACACCACTTTGAGCACTTGTCTTCGCCAAAGACAATAATCTATTTGAGAATAAAGGCGATTGAAAGAAGTAATAATAATATTTTGGATTTACCCTTTTCTTGAATCTTAGGAATAAAACACTACGTTGAAATGCTAAAGGATATTCCAAATTATATACAAAACATCTACCTATGGTGCCCACGATGGTTAGTAATAGATCACCATATTGCGGATACCCATTTTTCACTATTTCATCATGGTTTTCTTCAGAGATTAGACTTTCATTATCACTTATCTTAATTCCATCAAAGTATACATTTTTGGCACTTAACAATGGCCTCCCTTTATTGGTTCTCAAATATGTTCCGTGTGTCCCGTCCTTAAGTCCGTCCAATTTTCTTTTTAAAAGAACTAAATCCCAATGCTCCGGTATCTCTCCAATCCAATCAACCCCTGATGGTTTATATTTTTCATACCGCTTCATTCTTTAATCACCTTCATGATCATCCCCTCTGTTTCCTGCTCTAAGGCCAGTATGTCCTTCCGGATCTCTTCCAGAGAACGGAGCGGCTTGAACTCATAAAAATATTTTGTAAAGTTGATTTCATAACCTATTTTGGTTTTGCTTTCGTCAATCCAGGCATCAGGAACATGGGGTTTTACTTCCCGTTCAAAGTATTTCTCGATCGTCTGCTTCACCAATTTGCCGTCTTGCTCACAGAGCAGGGGAATATTCTCGTAATCACGCAGGTTACTGTCCGCCTTGGGGTTGCCGTTTTTATCGGTTTCGATCTTTCCATTCGCATCTTTCAAAGGCTGTTCCACTGTCACCCGCCAATAAGCGAAATACTCGTTTGGGAAAATCTTACAAAACGGCCCTTTACGAAAATCACCGTAAATTTTGGTGATAAACCCAATCTGGTCCGGTTTGCCGTTTTTCCCGTCACCTATTTCCTTGCGCTTATTGCCGAGGCTGCGGGCCATTTTTAACCAGAAGCGGTTAGAACGGCCCTCATCTTCATCTTTCTGGCCTGTGGCGTTGATGAGTTGTATTTTTCCTTTTCTCTCAGGGCTTTTCCGGTTGGTGACAATCAAGATATACGTGGCGATGCCGGTGTTATAGAATAGTTGATCCGGCATGGCGACAATCGCCTCCAGCATGTCATGTTCAATAATCCATTTACGGATTTCACTTTCTCCGCTTCCCGCTCCGCCGGTAAACAGTGGCGATCCGTTAAATATGATACCAATACGGGAGCCGCCATCAGACGGTTTCATGTTAGAGATCATGTGCTGCAGAAAAAGAAATGATCCGTCGTTAATGCGCGGTAGCCCGGCTCCGAAACGTCCGGCAAAACCTTTCTTTTCATACTCCGTTTTGATAATCTTTTCAGCCTTTCGCCATTCCACTCCGAAGGGAGGGTTGCTGAGCATATAGTCAAATTTTTCGTATTCCAGACCATCCACCGTAAAAGTATTGCCGAATTTAATATTGGCCGGGTTCTGTCCCTTAATCAGCATATCCGATTTGCAGATGGCATAGGATTCAGGGTTGATTTCCTGACCAAAGACCTCCAGCCGAGCGTCGGGATTCAATTCTTGCAGGTACTCCTCAGCTATTGACAGCATACCTCCCGTGCCACAGGCAAGATCGTAAAGAGTCTTAACAATTCCTTTCTTCGTTAAGATTTCACGATCATTCAAGAAGAGCAGGTTGACCATCAGGCGAATCACTTCCCGTGGAGTGAAATGCTCTCCGGCGGTTTCGTTTGATAGCTCAGCAAACCTGCGGATAAGCTCTTCAAAGACATAGCCCGTTTCAATCGAAGACATATTGGATAGGTCAATCTCTTCAAATCGCTTGACCACCAGATAAAGCAGGTTGGTTTTCGGGTCGTCCATTCGTGAAATGTGATCGTCAAAATTAAAGTATTCTATGATTTCCCTGGCGCTGGCTGAAAACCCATTGATAAAATTGTGGAGATTGGCGGCAATATTGTTTGGGTCAGCTCCCAGTTTCTTGAAGTTAAACTGACTGCGGTTATGAAAATTGAAGCCCGCAATCTTATTGAGGGTTGCATCAATCGCCGCCTGGGACATCTTTTCAACCCTTGGCAAAAAGTTCAATACCTTTTGCTTTGTTGGCTCCAAAACGCAGTCGAGTCGCCGAAGGACCGTCATGGGCAGAATGACTTTTCCATAATCCGCCTGTTTGTAATCACCACGCAATAAATCAGCAACCGCCCAAATTAAATTGGCTTTTTCTTTGAAATCGATCATATTTTTTCCTAATCTGTTGCATAATTGGTAACATGGGGTCTACACTATCACTTTTCCCCCCCACCTTTTAATTGTTCCGGACTCCTCTCCTCCAGCCACAATTTACAGACGTTTTTCCAACCTATCCTGCGCCATCTTCATACAGCATAGAGCATGGCGCATGGAGCATAGCGTAAATACTCAAACCTTCTTTCTGGGCAGCTTTTAAATCTTCAAGAGATGCAATCGCTGGCATGTTTACCTCCGGTGCTGACCGCTAAGGCTCAAGGGGCACTTCGTTTGAGGACCGTTTCACTTGAGGAACGATACACCATAGAATATAGCTCAAATTCTTGATCGTAAGGCGTAAAGCGCAAGTCACGCTGCTTTAAACTGTCAAAAGGCAAACAATAGATCAAATTTAGCTTTTATCTCCAGACTCTCCCACACGAAACCCGATGGGGCGGCGTTTGGGTGCTGGTGGTCTCATGAGTTGCCTGATAGCAATCACCAAGGATTGTATCGATTCATCATGGTTTTGTAGTTTTCGCTCCAACTCTGCAAGTTTGTGAGCCAGATCCTTATGCGCTGCTAGCATTTCACGAAGTTTTACAAAGGCCCGAACAACAAAAACGCTCATCCTTACCGCCTGGGGGCTTTTCAGTACATTGGCTGCCATGATCGCCCCATACTCAGTGAATGCATAGGGTAGATATTTGATAGTCTTGCCACGCTTCAAGATCGCAAATTGCGATCTTGAACGAACCCAAACATCTGCCTCTTCTTTTGTAAGCTGAAACATAAAGTCTTCAGGGAACCTATCTGGGTTGCGTTTAACCTGCTCATTAAGACGACGCGTTTCCACCCCATAAATTTCTGCTAAATCACGATCAATAATAACTTTCTGATTTCGTATCGTGATAATCAGCGACCCTACATCTTTTATTATTAAAACCTTCTCTTTATCGATTCGTCCAACTGGCATATTCCCACCCCGCCTCAGAGAGGTTCTTGACTACCTTCACTCTTGTTCATTGATTAAATATTTTGATTTATGTACGAGTTTAGCAGATTGGGATAAAAAATCAACAGAATTGAATAATGGTTTATGTTTTAAGGGACCCTCTAATAATTCCCATTTCGTTACTCCCGCCCCGTATCAAGTACGGGGTAAATTTCGGCGGGAGTCCAGTTATGTCAAGAGATTATGGATTCCTGCTTTCGCAGGAATGACATTTTTAGAGGTAGCCTTAATCATTCTCGCCACAAAAAAACCATCCATCTCATCTCTCGGGGGAAAGGTTTTGAAATATTGATTCTGGATAAAGGAATGGAGTTTTTCTGGAAGGACTTTATCCATCCAATCCAATTGGAATTCTGGATGCTCATCTAAAAATTTCTCCACCACATCCTCATTCTCTTCATGAAAAATTGTACAGGTGCTGTAAATTAAGACGCCTCCCTCTTTTACATAAACCGAGAGATTTTTCAATATCGAAAACTGAAGCTCACTCAATCTTTTGATATCCCTCTCCCCTCTTCTCCACTTCAAATCCGGGTTCTTACGGAGCGTTCCAAACCCCGAACACGGGACATCTGCCAGGATTCGATCGAACCTCAATTCATGTGGAATAGGAAGAGAACTGGCTGCATCTCCCCTGATCGTCTTGATAATCTTTATCCACAATCTTTGACACACCTCCTCAATTAAATCTATTTTCCCCTGGCTGAGGTCCAGAGCATAAATTTCTCCCTTATTCTTCATTTTTTGGGCCATATGGGTGGTTTTCCCACCCGGAGCAGCACAAGCATCGAGGATTCGTTCTCCTGGCTTCGGATCCAAAATTGAGGTGACCAATTGAGAGGCTTCATCCTGTATGATATAAAGGCCTTCTTTAATGAATGGAAGCTCTGAAGTGGGTGGAGGATCTTGTAGCACAATCCCCTCTTCTGAATAAGTGGTCGGAAATGGTCTTAACTCTTTTTCCTCTAACTTTTTGATGAGGTCCTTCCGATTTATCTTTAAGGTGTTGATTCGAAGCGTCAGGGAGGAAATTTGATTGTTGAAGGCGCAGATCTTGATGGCATCCTCGACCCCTACCTCCTTTACCCATCTCTGAACTAACCAGTGGGGATGGGATTGGGCCACAGAGATATGGAGGGCTGGATCTTCACCCATCTCTGGATAACGGATCCCATCTTTTTGCCGGATGGAGGAACGAAGCACGGCGTTGACAAAACCTGCTCCTCCTTTCCCCCGGATACGCTTCGCCAATTCGACAGACTCGTTCACGGCTGCCGAAGATGGAGTCCTTGATAAAAAGAGGATTTGATAGAGTCCGAGGCGGAGGATATTGAGGGTTCCTAATTCGATTTTTTCAAAAGGGATTTTCGAAAATTGGCGGATCACCCAATCGAGTCTTCCTCTCCAACGAATAACCCCATAAGTCAATTCTGTAAGGAAAGAGCGATCGAGCAAGGTAAGATATCGGTAGCGTTTAAATGAATCGGTGAGAAGACGATCAGGGTGAAGGTCTGCCTCTTCAACCCGATCCAGGATATCGAGGCAGATTGCCCTTGGAGATTTTTTCCTCAAAACCTTCCTGTCCTCGCCATCTCTTCGAGTCTGGCGATACGTTCTTCAATCGGTGGATGGGTGCTGAAGAGAGAAAGAACCCCTCCCCCTCTTAATGGATTGACAATGAACATATGGGCGGTGGAAGGATTGGCCTCCATGGGAATCCTCTGGGCAGCCACTTCTAACTTTCCCAGCGCCCTCGCTAATGAAAGAGGATGACTGAGATGGGCTCCGCCCTCATCAGCCAAATATTCCCTGGAGCGAGAAATTGCCATCTGAATCAGCATGGCTGCAATGGAAGCAACGATCGTAAAGACAAGTGTGAAAAGGAAATTACCCCCACCCCCTTCTTCATCATCAGACCGGCCTACGCCGAAGATCGCTCCCCACTGAGCCACGCGGGCAAGCATGCTGATCGCACCAGCCATCGTAGCGGCAATCGTACTGATGAGGATATCCCGGTGCTGAATATGGGAGAGCTCATGACCGATGACTCCCATCAGTTCTTCTTTTGATAAAATTCTCAGAATGCCCGATGTCACGGCAACGGCTGCATGTTCCGGATTCCTACCGGTGGCAAAGGCATTGGGGGTGTCGTTGTCCATAATATAGACCTTTGGCATTGGAAGGCTGGCCTTGTTCACCAGCTCTCCAACGATCTGATAAAGTTCAGGGGCTTCACCTTGTGTAACTTGTTTTGCTCCATACATCCGGAGGACAATCTTGTCACTAAACCAGTAAGTGACAAAATTGATGAGAGCGGCAAAGACAAAGAAATAAATTGCTCCATTCCTCCCGCCGATTACTGATCCCACGACGATTAAGAGACCTGTCAACACCAACATCAAAAGAAATGTCTTAAATTGATTCATTTAAGGTCCCCTCTCCTTTTTACCCCGTTAGAAAGCCCCGCTGCTTGCCCCATTAGAAATTTTCCATTATTACCAAGGAGTTCCCTTTAGCAACCTATTTCTAACGGGGCTTACCTAAAAAATATAATTGTTAACCAACCCTTTGTCAAATCACTAATCCCCCCCACTCCCCTTTAGAGACTGTGTCGTAATGGGGACAGGGGACAGAGAGCCAGCTTCGGGAGCTTTAGAATTGCGGTTATTTTAAGGTTATGGGCAACCATCCTGAACGTTGAAAGTGATGTTTGCATGGTAAACAAGCGTATGATTTTATTCACCAAAAGGTTACGCTCTAAAGCTCCCTCAGCCGCCCCTCTGTCCCCTGTCCAATTTGCAGACCGCCGAGGACTAGGCCTTTATTTCCTGCCTACTATTTATTATGACACAGTCTCTTAATAAAGGGGGGGGAGGGGGGATCTATATATTTATCGTCTGCAATAGGCACTTATGTTATGGATCATTGCCGAGGAAGTCTAAAATGGCATCCCTTACCTTCTGAATATCCACCTTGGTATTGATGCAGGGACCGTTCGGCCTTTCATTCAGAATTCCGATCACCGGAATCGGATAACTGTCCTGGATACCACTGGTCAGATCGAGTTCACAGGCGACAGCCACAATGGCCTCCGGCCTGTTATCCACAATAATTCTCCTTGCCAACGTTCCTCCCGTCGCTACCGCAATCTTCACCTGATATTGATCGGAGAGCTCATTCAAATCTTTAATTTCACACTTCCCGCAACCTTTGCAGTTTTTCACATTCCCTGTGATCTTGATCTCGCAATCAAAATCCTGAATGCAATGGGGAAGGAGAATCAACAACTTATTTGGCCGGGTCCTGTGATGGTTGGATCGGACGAGATGATTATTCAACTCGATGAAGGACTGCCGAACCTTTTCTTTTGACACCCCTACTAATCGTCCCATTAAGATCATAAAGGGAAAAAGCACCTTTGCCACGATTCCTCTCAGTTTATGGGAGAGAAAGATATCCCTCCCTATAAAGATGGTAAAGACAAGAAGGAGCCCTCCTGAAAACATGAGGAACACCAAAACCGCAAGGACGATGGTGAAGAAGAGAGGGAGGGAGGGGTGGATGTTCTTCAACCCCACTATCGGGACATACCAGAGCAGAAAGATGAGAAAGAAGAGGATCAAACAGGTAAAGACCAAAAGTCCGATGAAAATTCTCTTCTTGGGTTTAATTTCCAAAAGCCCCTCCTACTTTATTGCGGAATGCGGCCTCCGGCTCAGAGAGCCCTCCGGCTCGGAGAGATTGCAGAATGCGGAACGAAAAAATAAAATAATATTCCGAAATCCGAAATTTATTAATAAAAGACTGTTCCCATGGGGATGGGGTGTCCGGAAAGAAATTCCCGGATGGTCATTCTCCTTCTCCCCTCTAATTGAACTTCTCTGATGAGGAAGGAATCCTTCCCTGTCCCCACTTCTATGAAATCCAATCCCACCCAGACCACTGCTCCTGCCTTTCCTATAGGCGCCTTTTCCCTTATTTCTCCTTTATAAATTTTTAACCACTGGTCGCCCAATTTTGTAAAGGCGCCAGGCCATGGGTTGAAGGCGCGGATTTGACGATCGATCTCCATAGCCTCTTTCTTCCAATCAATGTGCCCATCCTCTTTTTTAAGAGGAGGGGCATAGGTTGCTTTTGAATGGTCCTGTGGGATGGGCTGAATATTTCCCCCCTTCATTTTCTCCACAGTCTCTAATAGCAATCGAGCTCCTGAAGAAGCCAACCGATCATGAAGCGCCTCACACGTCTCATCATCGCCAATTGGAACCTCAGCCTGTAAAAGGATGTCTCCTGTATCCATACCTTCATCCATGACCATTGTCGTTACTCCCGTCACTTTCTCCCCGTTCAGGATCGCCCAGGCGATTGGAGCGGCTCCCCGATATTTTGGAAGTAATGAGGCATGGACATTGACAGCCCCATATTTTGGAATTTTTAAAATGGACTTTGTCAAAATCTGACCATAGGCTACCACAACAATGAGATCTGGTTGAAGACTTCTCACCGCCTCCTGAAAAGCTTCTTCCTTCACTCTCTCTGGCTGAAGAGGAATGAGGTCATGCTGAAGCGCAAGTTCCTTTACCGGAGAAAATAATACCTTTCTCCCTCTCCCCTTTTCCCTGTCTGGTTGAGTAACAACGGCGATTACTTCATCGGGTCCCTCAAAAAGGGTTCGCAGGGTCGGGAGAGCAAAGGATGGTGTCCCAAAAAAAATGATCCGCCAAGGCGGTACGCTCAAAGTTTCTCTTCCTTACGCTTTTCTTTCTTTAACTTATTTCGGTAAATCTCTCTTTTCAGGCGACTCACCCTGTCCAAGATAAGAATACCATTAGTGTGATCAATTTCATGCTGGAGCGCAATGGCCAAAATTCCTTCGCCCTTGATCTCCATTTCCATTCCTTCGGGAGACAAACCCCTCACACAGACCTTCTCTTTCCTTTTCACCTTTTCCAAGCAATCGGGCACACTCAAACATCCTTCCTCATGGTCGATCTCCCCTTCTTCAGCTATGATTTCAGGGTTGATCAGGGCAAAGAAGCTGTGTTGGGGATCCATTGGACTGACATCGAGAACGATCACCCTTCGAGAAACTCCGATCTGGCAAGCGGCCAATCCGATTCCACTTGCTTCATACATGGTTTCTCTCATGTCCTGAATCAATTTTTTCACTTCCTCATCAATCCGGCTCACTGCTTCAGACCGTTTCTTCAAAATGGGATGAGGATATTTAAGAATTCCCAAAACCGCCATCTCTCTACCTCCGGCGCTTTTTCTTCATATAGAATAACATAAAAATTGAGGCAATGGCTAACAAGATTCCTACCCCTTGTGAGGTGGAAAGAAGACCTCCGAATAAGAACCCTCTCGGGTCACCTCTAAGGAATTCAATGAAAAAACGTGTGATCGAATAGAGGAAGAGAAAGAGCCAAAAGATTTGACCATCGAAAGTCTTTCTCTTCTCTATCCAATTTAAAAAGAAGAAGATGGCTAAGCCATTGGCGGCATCGTAGAGTTGGGTGGGATGAAGCGAAACATTTAACCGCGCCAATGAGTCCGGATTTTTAAAGACGACCGCCCACGGCAGGGAGGTCTCATTTCCATAACAGCATCCGGCCAAAAAGCAGCCTATCCTGCCAAAAGAGAGGCCCAAAGCGATAAGAGGGGAAATCAGGTCAGCCAATTTCCAGATAGGCAATCGGCGCCGCCTTAAATACCAGAAGGCAACAATGACCGCAAGGATAAGTCCGCCATAAAAGACCAATCCTCCCTCCCATATTTTAAATATCCTCAGAGGATGTTGGCGATAAACATCAAAATTGATCAAAACAAACAGGATTCTCGATCCCAGGAAGGCTGAAAAGACAGTGTAGAAGAAGAGTTCTACTATTTCCTCAAAAGAAATCCTTATATTTGATACGTTCGACGGCGCCAAACCCCGATTTTTAAATCGGGGTAAAAAGCGCCGCTCAGTATCAACCCTGAGCATACCCCGGGCTTCAGACCGGGGAGTCGAATGGGTTGATTTTCGAATTTTGAGAGCGGCGAGAACAACTGCCATGACAAAACCCAGGGCGATGAAGAACCCGTAAGCGTAAATATTGAAGCTATTGAATTGAAACAGGATGGGGTACATATTAAAGAATGATGAGTTATGAGTTCAGAGTTAAGAGTTATGAGTTAACAATAATTCTTTCACGATTCACGAAGAGCTTTTTAACTTCTTTTTGTCTCGTTTCAGCAATTCTAAGGCCATCAAACCAATACCGATACAGATGGCGGAGTCTGCAACATTGAAGGCAGGCCAATGGGTTGAGGATAGTTGGAAATCGAGAAAATCTATTACTTCTCCATATTGAAGGCGGTCGATGAGGTTTCCAATGGCGCCGCCCAAAACGAGAGAAAATGAGAGAGCAAGAGTCTTTTTGTCCTCCCCTATTTTAATGAAAAGAAAGAGAATGGCTCCAATGGCGATCAGGGAGACGACCAAAAAGAGGATAGAACCGAGTCCCCCTTTTTCTCCGCCGAAAATTCCAAAAGCGCCGCCTGTATTCCTCACATGGACGAGGTTGAAGAACCCCTGGATCACCTCCACCTTTTGATAGAGAAGTAATCTCTGGACAATCAGGTATTTGGCCCACTGATCCAGCAAGAGAATGCCGAAACAGAAAATCAAAAGGACCCAGTATTTTCGTTTCATCTCTCCACTATTAGATCGCATAGCGCCAAGCGCATAGAGCATAGCGTAAGACCTTTTTTTCAATTCCCGCTGCGCGCTCTGCGCTTTGCTCACTGCGATTTCATTCTTGAATTGATTCGACACATCTCTGGCAGATGGCTTGATGCTCCGGATGATAGCCCACACTCACATCGTAGTTCCAGCATCGTTCACACTTTTTTCCATCTGCCCGGGAGACTTCTGCCCTCACCTCTTTTTCGTCCTTGGTCCCGCTCACAGCGGGATGAAGGGTGACCGAGGAGACAATAAAGATTGACTTCAGATCCTTCTCATAACATTGAAGAAATGAAAAGATCTTTTCGGGAAGATGGAGATGGACCTGCGCATCTAATGAAAGTCCGATCACCTTCTCCTTACGAGCCTCTTCCAGGGCTTTGGTCACAATTGCCCGAATTTCCCAAATCTGCTCCCATCGTTCGTTTAGGGCATCGTCCACATATTCGCTTTGCACTTCAGGAAAAGATGTAAGATGAACACTTTCCGCCTTCCCTGACTCTTGAGGAAGGTATTTCCAAACCTCTTCCGCGGTGAAAGAAAGAATGGGAGCCATGAGGCAGGTCAGGGCCTTCAAAATCTCATAAAGGGCGGTCTGAGCCGATCTTCGGCCTCGAGAACGGGTTGAAAACGTATAAAGCCGATCCTTCAAGATATCAAAATAGAGGGCGCTCATCTCCACTGCGCAAAAATTCTGGACGCTATGGTAGACCGTGTGGAACTCAAAACGCTCATAAGCCTCGCGAACCCTTGCAATGAGCTTCTGAAGCTGATGGAGAGCCCACCGGTCCATCTCATGGAGCTCTTGATAGGGAACCCGGTCTTTCTCAGGATGGAAGTCGTAGAGATTTCCTAAAAGAAAGCGATAAGTGTTTCGGATTCGGAAGTAGCTATCGGCCAACCGTTTCAGGATTTCGTTGGAGATCTTAATGTCATCTTTATAATCCTCTGCCGCGACCCAGAGCCTCAGGACATCGGCTCCCAATTGGTTGATAACTTCCTCGGGTGCGATCACATTCCCTGCTGATTTGGACATCTTTTTCCCCTCCCCATCCACGACAAAGCCATGGGTGAGGACGGAAAGATAAGGGGCGCGACCTCTTGTCCCGACAGAAGTCAGAAGGGAACTGTGGAACCATCCCCGGTGTTGATCACTTCCCTCCAGATAGAGACTGGCTGGAAACTCAAGTTCTTTCCGTTTCTCCAGAACAGCCGCATAGGAAACCCCTGAGTCAAACCAAACATCCAGAATGTCCATTTCCTTTGTAAAATCTTTTCCCCCGCATTGAGCACATTGGGTTCCTTTGGGCAAAAGGCGATTGGCCCCCTCCTCAAACCAGATGTCCGCTCCTTTCTCCTCAAAAAGATGAACGACATGATCGATGGTCTGCTGATTGACTAAAGATTGTTTGCAGACAGAGCAGTAAAAGACGGTGATGGGAATCCCCCATGCCCTCTGTCTGGAGACACACCAATCAGGCCGGTTCTCAATCATCCCGTAGATCCGATCTCTCCCCCAAGGAGGAATCCAGGCCACTTCATTGATTGACTTCAGGGCATTCTGTCTCAATCCCATCTTATCCATCGAGATAAACCATTGCTCTGTGGCTCGAAAGATGATCGGGTCGTTGGTTCGCCAACAATGGGGATAAGAATGCACCATCATCTCTTCTTTGAGGAGCGCTCCGACCTCAGCAAGCTTCTTGTTCACGGCATCAGTGGCATCAAAAACGAACTGTCCCGCAAAGAAAAGAACATCTTTGGTAAATCGGCCATCATCATCGACCGGGCTGTAGATCTCCAAGCCATATTGCACTCCACTTTCATAGTCCTCCTGACCATGGCCGGGCGCTGTATGGACACATCCCGTTCCAGCATCCAAGGTCACATAAGAGGCGAGGATGATGAGGGAGTCCCGGTCGAGGAAAGGATGCCGGCATTTGAACCCCTCTAATCTCTTCCCTGCAAATTTTTCCATTACTTCATATTTCTTGATTCCGAATTTCTTCATGGCCTCTTCCAGGAGGCTTTCTGCCAAGATATAGACCTCGTCCCCTACGTTCACTGCCACATAAGTGAAATCCGGATGGAGCGCAATCGCTAAATTGGCCGGGATCGTCCAGGGAGTGGTGGTCCAGATGATGACGAAGACGGGTTTCCCCTTCAGGCCTGGGAAAATGTCCCCGATCTCAGACACCATTTTGAATTTTACATAGATGGAGGAAGAACGGTGATCCTCATATTTCACCTCTGCCTCAGCCAATGCTGTCTTGCAAGTGGGACACCAGTGGACCGGTTTCTTCCCCTTGTAAACCGAACCGTTTAGAAGAAACTTTCCGAACTCTCGCACAATCGTTGCCTGGTATTCAAAATTCATGGTCAGATAGGGATTCTCCCACTCCCCGAAGACTCCGAGGCGTTTGAACTCCTCTCTCTGAATCCCTACAAATTTGGCTGCATAATCCCGGCATTTTCTCCGGATTTCAATGATGGAGAGTTCTCCCTTCTTCGAGCCGAGGCTCTTTTCCACTTCGTGTTCAACGGGCAATCCGTGACAGTCCCATCCCGGAACATAATGGCTATCGAACCCTGCCATGAACTTCGATTTCACGATGAAGTCTTTGAGTATTTTATTCAAGGCAGTACCGATGTGGATGTTTCCATTCGCATATGGAGGTCCATCATGAAGGATATATTTCGGCCTTCCTTTTGCCTGCTGGGTTAATTGGCGGTAAGTCCCCTTCATCTCCCACGCCTTCAGGAGATCCGGCTCCCTCTTCGCCAAATTAGCCTTCATGGGGAAGTCCGTTTTAGGGAGATTTAATGTGTGACGGTAATTCATTGCCTTTCCTTCCTATTCGAAGTTAATTTTTATGAAGCTTTTCTTTTCATTGAACAAAAATTAAAAATCCTTTATTTTTAGAGGTATTTAAATAACATAAAAACAGGAACTTAGCAATCCTTTAAGAGCTCTGAAAAAATAATTCACGCTCTCTTAATGAATTTCGCATCAGTGTAATCGGTTCCTAATCGTTGTAATCAGAGATTTCGGACTTTTTCAGAAATCTCTTTAATGATCTGGAGGTCCAGATGAAGATGAAGAAAAAGAGGAAAAAAGTCGTTTTCCATGGGCTGAAACAAAGAGGCCTTAAAAAAGAACGGAGATCCATTTTAGAAGGGGTCCCCAAAGATTTTCCCTCTCTCTCTCAGGCCTATCAATTGACCCAAAAGGCCTCCAAGGTGGGATTCGATTGGCCAAGCATTGAAGGGGTGTTGAATAAATTGGATGAAGAAATGAGGGAGTTGAAAGAAGCCCTTTCTCTCCAAAACAGGAGAAGGATTCGTGAAGAAATCGGGGATCTCCTTTTTGTCTTGGCAAACGTTTCGAGATTTCTCAAAATCAATCCGGAGGAGGCATTGAAAAAAACCTTAGACAAATTTGTATCTCGATTTCATTATATTGAGACTTCCCTCCACAAGGAAGGAAAATCCTTCCACCAGTCTAACCTCATCGAAATGGACCGATTATGGGAGGAATCAAAAAAGAAGAAAACCAAATGAAATTTAGGAATTCAGAGATGAAGGGATTGTAAATTGCATCCAAATACCTCAATGCCAGAGATTCCAAATTCCTAAATTATATTACCTGATGGTCTCGTAAAAAGTCTGAGAAGGTGATTTTCTGTCATTCCTGCCCCGTATCAAGTACGGGGTAAACTCCAGCAGGCCGCCGGCCCATAGGGCCTCTGGCCCGGAGGGAATCCAGTCTTTTTGGGTAGTTAGAATCTACCTGGATTCCCGTTTTCACGGGAATGACGACTTTTTACGAAACTATATTAAATAAGGAATTCGGCGACATTCATATTATATTCATTCGGGTCAAGGGTCTTCACAATGCTCCTCTTGAAATCCCCGGTCACCTGATCCGTCTCTCTCAGGTCCACCACTTTCCCCTTCCGATATTCTCCATCCCCATAATAAAGGAGGCAGACCTTGGGCCGATCGATCAGTTCCGTATCCTCCTGGATCTGGGTGACAAGCCCCATCTCATTGGTATTTAATAATACCAGAGTTCCGAGGGGATAGATCCCGATCATATTGATGAAGACTTTGACGATAGCAGGATCGAAGTCTTTTCCACTTCGCTCCAACATGATTCCCAAGATTTTTTCGGAGACATAAGGGAATCGATTATACACCCTTGGCCTCACCAGGGCATCGTAAAAATCAGCGATGGCGATGATCCTGCCAAATAGGGTAATTTTTATCTTTCGGGTGAGTCTCGGATATCCAGTCAAATCGTACCGAAGGTGGTGCTCAAAAGCGCCTTGAATCATCCGGGTGGAGAGCTCTCCCCATTCTTTCATCCTCATGATGAGTTCGGTTCCGATGACGGGATGGGATCGCATCATCGCCCATTCTTCAGGGGTTAGCTTTCCAGTTTTATTAAGAATCTCCTTCGGAATCCTCGTCTTTCCCATGTCATGGAATAAACCCGCCATGCCCAGATGGGAGAGGCGCTTTTTGGGGACCCCGATCCTTTGACCCAAAGCAATGGCATAGATAGCCACATTCACAGAATGATTGAACGTGTAATCATCATAATTTTTAATATTCGCCAAACCTAACAAGGTGGAATCATCCTGCATGATGGCGTTCACAACGTTTTGCATGAGACGTTTGGCTTTTCGGATATTGAGCGCCTTTTGGTTATTAATGCTTTCTACTACCTCCTTGACTAAACCAATGGATTTAAAATAGACCTCTTTCGAATATTTCTTCTGATCCTCAGAATCAATATAGATATCCTCGTCTTTAAAAAACTCCAATTTGCCTACTTGGATGGATTCGATGCCTCGGTATTCCAACTGCTTTTTGACATAAAGATAATTGCTCTCGTTATTCTCCTCCACCCCTGAGAGGAGGTAAACCAAATCTTTGAGATGCTCTCCGTTCACCTCCTCTGAAAACTCGATGTCCCCGATCCACCGCTTTCTCATCTCCTGCCAAAAAGCTTTAAAGATAGGATAATTGTCAGCTCTCACTATGATCCGGATATTATTGAAGAAGAAATTATCCCGAACGATTTTTAAGAAGAGATTTCCTTCTGATTGGATGATGCCATTGATCACCCCAAGACATTCCTGGGTAAGGCGACCGATGATGACGTTCTTCCGATCATAGATGGTCGTCCCTTTGAGCAGTCGGTGGAATTTTATAATAAATTCTGTTCCGAGTTTCGTCGGGAGATGTTCATGATCAAGGGTCGGTTTTTCTTCTGGCATCAGACCATTGACTCCTTAGGGGGTTTGGCTCTTCAAGGCTTGTGCGCAGGCCTCCCGGATGGATTCTTCTTTCGAATTTTTCCCTACCTCCAGGACAGCTCTTGCATCAGGCGTCCCAATGATGGCTAAGGCGTTGGCTGCTCCAATGCGGATTTCATCTGTCTTTCCTCGGCTGAACCAACTCTTTCGTTCCAATAGTTGCTGCAGCACCGGGACCGCTTCATTGGAACCCACCATTCCGATCGCGTTAAAGAAGGCTTTGATTTCCGCCGGCTCTCTTTTGTAAAAATCTTTCGATTGCACCACTTCTAAAAGAGGAATGAGGCCTACTTTTTTACCCCCCTTCCCTAAATTAATGGCAGCCATACACCGGATTCGAACATCATTGTCCGTGAGAGCCCTTACCAGTAATCCAATGGCCTTGGGGCTGCCGATCAGCCCCAGCGCCTGTATCGCTTCTCTCCTCACCCGATTCTCTTCATGGTTGAATGCCTTTTGGATATAGGGGAGGGACTGTTCCTTTCCAATTCGGCCCAAGATATAGACGATATTTCGAACCAGATACCACCGTCGATCATCCATAAAGGGGGTGAACATTTCAATGGCGTTCTTTCCGATTTCAGAGAGTGCGTCGCAGAATACTCTTCTTGCCTTTGAATTTTTAAGTTCCCCTAACAATTTGATCAGGGGTTTGATGGAATTTTTTTGAAGGAGCGAGAGATAGACGTTGACATCTTCCAAACGAACCTCTTCCCTCTCCAGAACCTTCCCGATCCGTTCGATCCGCACCTCCTCACCCGCTCCCACGATGATCTTTCGGATGCTCTCACTTTGCCAATCCTGCAAGTCATAAGTTTTGAGGATGATATAAACTCGTTTTAAAAGATCGGTCGCTTTGGTAAATTCGCCGAGAGTCAAAAAGGCGTCCAATACTTTAATCAGGATATTGACCGCGTCTTGATAGGGCTCCTGTTCTTTTTCCAAAGCCAAAATTTCAAAGAGGATATCCGTGACATTGAATACAAAGGCCGGGTCCGCCTCGGACTCAACATCCTTTCTCAATCCTTCCACTTCGTCCGGGGTGAGGAAATAGACACTTCGGTCTGAAACAAAGGGGGGGGGCTCGTCGATTGCTTTGGATAAGATTTCATCCAGATCGACTCTTTCCTCTGAACCTTCCTCTGCGAGTTCCACCTCAACATGGTGGGCAAGGGGTTTGAAAACCAAATTTTTCCTGAATTGGTCAATATTATCTGGGATAATGACCGGTGTTTCCTCCAAGAATTCATCCGTCGCCAAATAACTGACGTGCACGAAATCTTTTTCCCACATCAAGGTGACAATATCATCCTCTAATTGGTTGATATTTTCACTATGCTTGAGGACATCAATGACCCCCTGAACCTCCCATTCTTCCAAACCCTTCACGAAACGGATTTCCCTTAACCCATCTTTATAAAGGGAAAAAGCAAGACTCGACTTCACATCCTTATTCTCATAGATGATCTTCCCTTTAAAGGAGAGATTATATTCTCCAACCTGAATCACGAAAGACTGATATTTATTCAAGAAAAATTGGAATTTTTTAAGAAGTTGGTCCCGGAATCCTTTGAGGGTGGGGTTATCGGGTGGATAAAATCGAAAGGCCTTGATCGCCTTGATAAAGGCGCTGGTTAAATCTCTGCCGAGGATGAGCTCTTCATCCGTCTCCACTCCTTCGATCAATGGCATCTCTGCACTGAGATCGAGAGCCTTTTTATCTGTTATAACCTCTTCGGGCATAAGTCCCTTTATTGTAACTTTTTGAGATGACTATATCTTTATGAATTTTGAGACGATTTGTCAATGATTTTTTTGAGATTTCTGAAAAAGTCCGGAAATCTCTATAATCAAGAGAACGTATAGAGGTTCCCTAGAGCTCTCTTTCCCCTTGATCAATTCATTAATAGATGATATCTAACTAATTGTCCATGGTCGTTAGGCCACTTACGAACCATAAAAATTGTCAATAGGTAACGGTTAGGGTTAGGGCTAGGAGGCCCGTATCGTTTAGCGTCAAAGGGTAAGGGTAAGAATTTAAAACGATTAACTTGACCGAATGACGAAACGGGCTTCGTCGTGAGCTCAGCCGAACGGCATCGTTACCATTGCCCTTAGACGGAGCCCTTATCTCCTGATAATGATTTCATAGAATGATGACGTCTCTTTCTTCCAACCTATCAAAAAGCACACTCTATATCGTTTCCACTCCTATTGGGAATCGAGAGGACATTACCTTGAGGGCTCTCCGTATTTTAAAAGAAGTGGACTTAATCGCTGCAGAGGACACTCGACATACCAGTCTCCTCCTCAGGCACTTTGGAATCCAAACTCCGCTCACCAGTTATTTTGAAGGAAATGAATTGAAAAAAAAGGAATTTATACTTTCAAAACTGAGGCAGGGCAACCGCATTGCCCTTGTCTCGGATGCTGGGACACCCGGCATTTCTGACCCCGGGTTCCGACTTATCCAGACAGCCATTGAAAACAAGATCCCTGTGGTCCCTATTCCTGGTCCATCGGCGGTCATTACGGCCCTCAGTGTCTCTGGACTTCCAACCGATGCCTTTCTTTTTAAAGGCTTCTTTCCCCACAAATCCAAAAAGAAAAGGGATTTGCTCAGACAATTGGAGGAGGTCAGGGAAACCCTTATCTTTTATGAATCTCCACACCGCCTC